>Ga0307992_1002534_pt1 | contig 10374 bp, 10 predicted proteins | sample EllFjometagen133_FD_203162 | JGI IMG/M metagenome (GOLD analysis project Ga0307992, IMG submission 203162) | Marine microbial communities from Ellis Fjord, Antarctic Ocean - #133 | ecosystem: Environmental > Aquatic > Marine > Unclassified | place: Southern Ocean | collected 2014-10-08
TGCAGAGTTAAAAACTTCAGGTGTACCGAAGGAGATATCTGTATCTGCTACAGTACCCACTACTGCTGTACCGTAAGATGAGTTACCACCATCCCCATAGGCTATTACTATCTTACCGAGAGTAGAATCAAAAGTAGCAGAGATAGAATATGTTCTTGCAGATTCAAAAACTACAGGTGTACCGAAAGAGATGTCTGCTCCCGATACTGTGCCTACTACTGCTGTACCGTAAGATGAGCTATGATAATCCTGATAGGCTATTACTATCTTACCGAGAGCAGTATCAAAAATAGCAGATATATAAGATGTGGTGTCAGAGTTAAAAACTTCAGGTGTACCGAAATTCGGTGCTGATACTTCATACACTTTCTCATTAGTCCCCAATTTCAAGAAGTCACCAACAGAAATAATATCACCTGCGGTTATCTTCTTGATGATCGTATTATTCGTTGTTCTGAATGATTTACCATTCGCCAGTGTAGCCAGATACTGGCTTTCGTGTAAAATGAGCAATTTATCGCTTGCTTCTACATTGGCGGAAAACGCAAGTGTTGTAAACGTACCGGTTGTTGAGACATAATCTGTGATAAGTCGATACTCATTATCAGGAGCATTCCCGACACTGTTAGTATTCTTTACTACCTGCATCCACCATTTGTCGTTGAAATAATCGTCACCATAACCAACTAAATCAGCACTTACAATCGCAGTGGCTGATGCACTCATACCTGCATCACAATCACCGTTGAGTAGTACCTGACTGCCACCGCCTTGTCCGGCCAATATTTCATTTTGCTTCGCCAACGTTGCATCAGACTTAAAAGTCGCAGGTGTGGCAAGGGTTGACTGAATATCTTGCGTGTCTGCTTCTATTGCGTTCTGCTTTGCTAAGGTTGCATCTGATTTAAAGGTTGCTGGTGTACCGAGAGTAGCTTGTATATCCTCTGTGTCGGCTATGATCGCATTCTGCTTTGCTAAAGTAGCGTCACTCGATGTAATCCCATCTACTACCGCCTTGACTGCTGCGACATCTGCACTTACATCCGCACCAGCAGGTGTACCTATTCGCGAAAGTATTCCGCCTGTTTTATCTGGCATTTTGTTCTCCTATTTGGGTAAATTGCCTGTATTATTATCGATCATGCTCACGTATGTGTTGCCGTCATAATAGACCTTATCGAATGTACTATAGCCTACAGAGATGTCCCAATCGCCCTTCCAGTCGTTGTCACTGACGTCTACATCACGGAAGGTTACTTCCCACTCGCCCCAGTTCTCACCGTCGGTGTTTTCCCATGCCGCAAGTATACTGGAGTAGTATTCGCCCGTGGTACGATTACGACTAATGAGCTCGACGAGACGCAGGTTACTTGCCGTATTATAAGTACTGATTGGGACAATAGCAAGCTCGGGGGCAACTTTGGCAGCAGAGGCTACTGATATGTCAGCCGCAGGTGCATAATCTCCGGCAGCAAGTTTTGCAGCAGTTTGTGCCTCTGTATCTGTACTGTTGAGGTCACTCTTATACACATTGGCGTTGTATTCCAGGCAGACAAATTGGCGCCCATACTGACCCCCCATTGTGATATCCAGTATGCGGAACAGTTTGCTACTACCTCCTGATGTACCGAAGGCCCAAGAATCGTACTTGGCGGGATCAGTGGGCCAAGTGGTACCTACATTCAGGGTGGTTGTATCACCAGTACCAATGACTGATTTCATTCGGAGGCTGCCATCTGACAGTTGGATTAGGAATTCATATGTGGTACCAGCAACCAATGCCACTGTCTTGTCAAGGGTAACAGTACCGGTAGAATATGACACGACCTTGCCACCAGATCCTACCATGCTGTCCTTCTGCACCCGTATGACATCACCCACTTGGGCTTGCAGGGCCTCAATGTCGGATTCAAACACTACTACCTGATTGAGGAGTTCGTTGGAATTGAGCATGAAGACGGCGTAGGCAAATGCCTGGGCATAAGCAGTAGTACCTTCCAGTGTCAGTTGTAGTGGTGCATTCAACTCAGTGCTCGTGTCCCAGTCGGAGGTGCGGACAGCAAATGATGTGCGCTCGTAGTTGTTTGTCTCGTCGAAATATACAACCTCTATGGCATTGGCCTTCTTCGTCTTGTCGGCCCACTGTTGGCGGAAGGTGCCGATATTAATATTACCCTCAGAGAAGAGTTGCTGTACGTCCTTGTCTGTGGTGCCATCCACTACGACATCGGTGACGGGCTTATCAGTTACCGCATAGAACTTGGCGCCCACGGGGAAGACGATACCGCGGCCTTCGAGGCAGATTTGCAGGATGGCATCCCAGGCGGTCTGGACAGTATCGAATACGATATTGAGTTTCATACCGAGGCCGTAGGGTGCGCCCCAGTCTACGGTTGTTGCATTCTCTGCGGGACGGCGCGAATACTCCGCCCAAGAGCGGAAAGTCTCATAATCGAGCCGGTTCGCGGGAATTCCACAACCATATACTGGTTGCAGGGTAGTGGGTTCATTGGTCAAATTCGGATACTGTGGGTGAGCGGAATTACCATTTGCCAGAATGTCATAGATTGCCCAAGCATGTACATTGGCTTCTGCATCCACCCACTCACTTGTGCGCTCATTATACACTGGCACTTTGGAACGCTCGACAACACCGGTGACTTCTATATCACCTGACAGTTGACCGGTTGCTAGTACTTTGATGCCAAGCAGAGATTCGCCGGGATAGGAGAAGCCCCTTGACTCACCATCACCATCTTTGTCTGCATAAAGAATGCCCATAATGCCATTGAGAGATATAGCAGTTGATGCCTGTGATGTTACCCTAATTTGGTATGTCTTACCTTCATCAAGAAAGGTGCTCGTCAAGGCTCTTACAGCAATTGTAAACTGGTTCGGGGTCTTCCTGCTGATAACACCTCCAGTAATGGAGTCACTTAGGGCAATAGACGTATCAAATGGGTTGTGTATTTCAAACTCAAAATTTGTCCACGTAGACACCCCTACTTCACGATATTGTGCAAATATAGTAGCCGGGGACTGTTGCAGATCCCCTGCTGACCCCTGTCCGTATAGGCCATTTACAAATGTAAATGTAGCCTCAATATTTTGTGCATTACTTACAGTTGTTGGAATAACATACCAGTCACTGTCAGTTGGTACCTGTGAGGATTGGTAAATAGTTACATTTCCGGTCTTACGCGATGCGTACCCGATACGGAGGCGCCCAGTAATACTAGAAGCAGTAGAGGTTGTATAATGATCGTCACCATCTCTCCAGTAAATGTACTCGCCAGGATAGGCTAAAAACGCACCACTTACGCCTGATATGGTATATGTTGTTCCACGATATATAAGTGTGTGAGTATCGTAGTATAGTCTATTATTAACAATTTGGATATCTGCCCTTTTCTTGTCTATTCCTGGGAAGTCCATGTACACAGCTACGTTGTATACAGTATTGGAATAGGTATTCTCGAAACCGACGATGACTGACTGTTCTGCCAATCCCGGCCTTGTCTCATAGCGGACATCAGAACTATTGCCAGTAATCAGGTCGTCAATGGGGGTGCCGTCCACGAGGATATCAGTAATGGATGCGGTGCCATGCCACACTTGCCAGTAGTTGGTGTCAGTGTAGTCAATAGCTGTTATTTCATAAGGTGCGTGAAACTTGGTACACCTGTAGGTTTTCCCCGGCTCGCTGCCAAAAACAGCATCATCACTGGGTGCCCTGACAACGTCACCGATTTCCCATGATGTGTGTGAGGCACCACGACCAAAGACATTCCATTCTGGTGCAGTGGCATTACTTACCTCATCGATCCTGTGACCAGTAAACCCGTACAGGACATTCAGGTACTCTTTGTCACCGTCATAGGTCACGAAGCGGTTTTTGATAACTGGTTTCACCCGTGCCTTGCCGTAGACAATAGGTAATGGAGTATCCTCATTGGCAGTCGTATTTGCTGAGTACTTCCACCCGTAGGAAGGACCTACTACTTTGTCCTTGAGTTTTGCCGGCGGGAAAAGAGCAGAAATGAGCAAATTGCCCGCTACGAGAGCAAAATACCTTACGGTGGCGGGCATAAAGAACGTAGACACACCAATACCTATCTGGGTGGAAAGTCTCCAGTTGTCTCTCTGTTCCTTACCCATAAAGCCCCCCAGACATGCCAGGGCTGGCACCAAACTTGTGCGAATTATTCAGGGCGCGGCAATCAGTAATACTGTGGTCGCAGATAGCAAGGATACGGACGATGGTCCCATCATTCAGATGCTCTTCTGCTGTAAGGTCGAAATTAGACCCTAATCGTAAGAAGTTGATGCCCACTGACGATATAACGGACTCATTATTATTACTTGTGGTTTCGGATACACGTATTCGTTGGCCGGCGCCAAATTCAGTATATGCCACTATGCCACTAAGTTCTATGTAGGCAAGTGTGATAGTTGCGCTCTTTGGTACAAATTTAGCATAAGTGGTAGTTACGTCACCATCTGCCCCCGACTCACCAAACCTACAGAAGCCATCACGGAACTTGTGGCGACATATGGTGGCAGATTGGCGGTCCCGCGGGAAGCGCTTGCTCAGAGGGGTGCTGATGCCTATGGAGAAATTGAGAGTATTGGCACTGTCATCCCAAGTAGTACTGAGGATGGTGAAGTACTGGAGGATGCCAGTATCTGTTACTACTCCCACATTATCCACGAAGATACGCCTAACAGTGACCTCACCACCTGACCAACCCCTGTTTGTCTGCATTGTGGTACGGAGAGTCAGATCCACATCATACAGGGCCAGGGAGATACGGGGCAACTCGCCCTTGATGGATTCCTTGACTTGGCCAAGGCCGAAAGCCCATTTTGTATAGGTGGCGCCTGCAAGCACAATATCCACTGTATTATTAACAAACCGGAGAGTAGTCTCACCGGTATATGTAATCTCGATACAGGTTAGCCATGCGCCTGCTGTAGAGATTTTATTCTTCTGACTTGTAATAGCATCAGACAGTACTTTCATCAGATGCCCCCTACTGATTCTACGTCAAATTCCACTATCCAACGAGTATAGTTTGCATCTTCCCATGGCAGGTAGGATACGGGACTGGCAAAACGGACAGAGATGGTGCCGCCACTTGTTGGGATGGCCCAGTCAAAGGCTTCACTGCCACCGACAACTGTTGTTTTCTCAAAGGTATATATCAGATTCTTATCGTGTGTCGTCAATGCCTCGTAGCGAACATGGTATGTGCGAGGAATAGAAGTGAATCGCGCACGGGTTTGCACATAACCGGCATCCTTGGGGGTTCGAATAGTGGGGTCTGATGCAAAAGTATCTGCATAGGCAGTAACTACCGGTGTTGCCGCCTTACTGCCGGGACGACCTGTCATGTTATCTGTAACAGATGTAATAAATGATGCCATCTTATCTTCCCCTTACTGATTCTGAGAACTGTGGGTCTGTCTCAAGAGTTTCAGCTACTACATTTATGATGAAATTACGATCCTTCATGCTGTAACTTGCTACTTTTGCGCTCATTGCCTGGCCATTGTTCATAATATTGACAGTGGCACCACCAGAGGGCATTGCCGGTTTCTGGGCAGCGTTTTGCATCATAAATGAATCACCAGGGCTTATACCACCACTGCTTACACCCGCCGATACAGGGTCGTTCATGGAAACTACATTTGGGGCAAGAATCGCACGGAACATTTTCTCTGCCGCCATATTTGCTACCATAGATACGAAAGATTGGTATACTGCACCGAAAATATCAGACATAAGGGTCTTGAGCTTGTCCCCAAAGGAACCGGATAATTGCATAAAATCACTGATGGCAGTTTCCCATCCGGAGACGACATCATTCAGGGCCGTCTGTATCTTCTGGGTCATGGAGTCAAAGCTATTCACTACAGCAAGGGTAGCGGAAGACCAATCTGCTGCGAATCCTCTGGCAACACTTGTAGTATCACCGAATCCACCGGTATCACCTACACTGGATGAAACTGTGGGCATACTGGGGGCAGTACCTGCTCCAAGCAGAAGGGATCGCAACTTATTTACGACCTTTGCTAAGCCTGGGAACATGCCAGCAAGGGTGCTTTCAAGCCCAGCAATATCCCCATGTACTAGTTGTTTCATCTCGGCACCGAGCAGCTTTACACCATCCACTGTTGCCCCGAAGTAATCACCGACAGGGGCCTCAGCTATACGTTTCATATTATCAAATACATCTTCTGACAGGAACAGGAATTCTTTCATGAGAAAGAGTATTTTCATCCACCCGTCGATGACTCGATTAAAGAACCCCTTGACGGCATCCAGCATACGGGTAGCAAAGGCATCTTCCCACATAGAAGAGAAGGCATCTAACCATAAGGAGAATTTTCCGGAGAAGTCATTGACTACATTGACCATATCGTCCCATGTGATACCCCAGGCTGCACGAAGAGCATAGAAGGCGCCTATTGCCATTGCCATCGGCATAATGAGCCCAGTGAACGCTGTTGCAAGCATACTGATGGATGTTACTATTGTTGGCAGAAGAATTAACATTGGGCCAACCACGAGAGCAAAGGCACCGACAGCGGCAGTAGTTTTCATGATACCTGCCACAAGTACTCTATTATTATTGATCCAGGTATCAAGACCAGATATGACTGGGGTCATGATCTCAATCAGGCCCCGAAGATTTGGTACAAGGGTTTCACCAAGACTTCTGGCAACACGCTTCACCCATTGCCACATGCGCCCGAGTTGGTGCAGGAACGCTGCCATTTGCTTCTTGACGATCATATCCAGGTGCCCAGCGGAGTTCTTGATAGCAGAGGACATTTTTCGAATCTGCTCAGTACCAGCTTGGAAGATTTTGATGTTGCCTGCGACGGCACGAACACCGAAAAGGGTAGTATAGGCGGCGTTCTTATACTGGTCAGAATAGCCCTTCATAGCATCGGATAATTCACCAACTATTTGCACATAGGGTTTCATGGAACCAGTATTATCGTATATTTGCACATTGAGATCAGCAAGCAACCGCTCCATTGCAGCAGTAGGCTTGATAAGATTTGTCAGGGAACGCCGAAGGCCAGTACCTGCATAGGAACCCTTGATACCAGCGTCTGCCATGATAGAGAGTAAGGCCAACATGTCTTCAAGGGGGTTATTTGCCAATTCAGCAGTTGCAGATACATAGGACATGGACTTGCGAAGTTGCTCGAACACTTGGTTGGACGAGGTGACTGTTTTCACGAGCATTTCAGCGACATGGTTACTATTTGTAAATGTTACATTAAATCCCCGCATGATATCCACAAGGCCTTCTGCTGCCAGACTTGTGTCCACAGTCATAGCACGTGCCATCTTAGTAACAGTAACGTAGGACTGCATTTGTTCCGTGGCAGACAAGCCAGCAGAGCCCAAGTAGTAGAAGCCCTTGACACCTTTCTCAGCGGCAACATTGAGAGCAACTGACATGTCTTCGGCCATTTTCGACATTTGCTGGAATTGTTCCTGTGTGACATTGCTTACGGCAGTAGCTTCCCGCAAGGCCTTATCGAAGGTGCCGAATTCTTTTACTACTCCAGTAGTGAGCCCAGTGAGGGCCACGCCGAGAGCAGTGATTTCACGACCCAAGAGCCGAATGTCAGCCTTAATGCGCTTGTGCCCTTTCGACCACTCGTCAGTCTTTGCACGAAAACGGACTACGATTGACCCTAAATTCCACGCCACGGCTACCTCCTTAGTGCATCTATTGCATCTGCTACCAGTTTCTCGTCACCTTCGGATTCTGCCTTGCTCTCATAGAGCTCAAGGTGAGTTATGAATTGATTCAACCCTTTGCTGTCGGACATACCGGCGGCTACAGATTGTGCTGTTCTTGCCATTTCCTGCCTATGGATGGCACACGCCTCATGAAATAATAGGGCCTTGTACCTGATGTCCATATAGTACAGTTCATGTTGTGTAAAACGTCCTGGGAAAGTGGAGCTTATTATTGACTCCTTACTACACTTTCCTTTGGCGCGTTTTTTGAGTCTAAGCCATCGATTGCGGAGGCTGTAGACATACTTATATGACGCATAGCCAGTGTGAGTTTCCTCGTATCAGTGTGCTTGAACTCGTCAGAATCGACACCCAGAAGGGCGGCAAACGCCCGGCGCATTTTACGAGGACTCTCAGCGCTGTTCATGAGGTCATCGAGGGCGTCTGATTCGACCTTGTTGACGACATAATCCTTGCCATCAATGGTAAACTCGATAGGTGCAAATATTCTCTTGGCTTCTGCATCAATATTCAATTTCGGCATGAGGGACTCCTTTAGGAAGTACTGCTACGGTATACCATTCCAGATGTGGCATCTGGGAAGCACTTGAACACTACATTGAAAACACGTTGGCCTTCGTTGTCGTAGACGATTTCCATGTCTACATTTGGGTAAGCATGATCTGCATACCACCAAGTTGAAGTATCAGTATCTGCTACACCATCAACGATTGGCTTGAGGATGAGGACTTTACTATTGTCGTATTCGCTGCGGCCCACTTCCGTATATGGTATGGCCGTGACGCCAGAACCGGATGTACTGCCGCCGGGGATAATGATGGCAAGATTTGCCAGTGATATGCGCGTAAATGGTACAGTTACAGTTGTTGAGCCGTAACCGCACATGATAGAATCTACTGGGGTCTTGCCCTGTACTGATTCAAAAACATCTGAGCTTTCAGAAGTTGTGCGGATAGCGGCACTCTCGAAGTATGGGCCGAGAGATGACCCGTCATAATTTACTTCACAAGGACCTTTGTCTCGTAGTGGACCCTTAACCATTGCATTCATTATGGTATCTCCTCTTTATTGACGTACAAATAAATGACTACTCGTGGGCGATGTTTGTCATCAGGCCCAATCGATGATGGCTCCGTCGCGGCAATATTGACGAGATATTTGGTACCGGTGCCTATTTGCAGTGTAACTTGATACACTCCATGAAGGGCGTCGTGGATGGACCGTGCCACATCATCTGCGGAGAAGTAATTGTCCATTTCTCCCCTGCATTCGATGCGAAAAGTCCTTTCTACCTGATCAGATAGTATAGGGCTGGTTCTGTCAGGAAATGGGGTCTCTACCACTGTGGAAATAGCGGGTGCAGATTGCGGACGATGACCTGCATAGAGGTTTCTACCTGTACCTGACATTGAGAGACTCGCAACATTAGTCTCGATGTACTTTGTGAACTCTTTTATCATGTCTTGATCTTTCGCATTTCATCTATGACTATTTTGCCATACTTGGACTTGTTATTTATTACTTTCTTCAAGACGAAGAACATGCCGGCACCGGATTTGCTCTTGGTGGGGTAATTCTCATGCTGAATAGTGGCATATGGGGCATTGACTACCAGGAGAGCTTCTTCTCCGTCTGCCCACTTGGGTTCGGTATTGATTCGCTCAGAAAGGTCTTCTGCGTCTCCTGTACGGTATTTCTTGCTGTCTCCAAAGAGTTTCTGGTTGACGAATACTGTCATACTGCTTACGAGTGCTGATGTTAGTACAGGAGCCATTGGGGCCTCTAATGCAATATCGTCCAATAGTTGCATAAATGCAAGCCCTAAACCACGGCGTAGGCCTGCAATAGAGGTCTTGGACATGAACTTATCCAACTTGGGCTCAAAGTCGCTTGTGTCCATATCGACTGACAGGCCACGACGGAAACCGCCTGAATTGCCGTAATGAAATGGACTGTTCATGCTACGTATACCTCCATGTAGCGCACGGAGAAATCCTTCTTGCGGGCAATGCGGATAATTGCATGGTCTACACCGTCGAAGTTGATCGTGTCCTCGTAGGCAATAGTGGATGTTGCTCTGGTATCGAACCCGGATCTGGTAATAGTGCGATTTCGCATAAGCACCTTGGCCATGGAGACGATGGTTTCACCGGCCAGGCTCGTGACTTGCCTGTTTTTGTAATCAACATTGGACTTGACGGTGACAGAAGTACGAGCAGTGGGGGTGCCAAACTCATCCTCACCAGTATACTGTTTCAGTACGACATTGTCTACCAGATATGGTCCTATCATTATTTGCTCTTTACTGGGCATTTCTTGCCCTGGTTGACGCGTTTGCCCGTGTTGGATTGTGTCTTCTGGAACGAGTCTTTGTGGGGCCCTGTTCCGTCTCTGGTGCCTCTTGATGTCTTACCCATTGTATTTCCCTTCGCTAAAGTATTTACGTTCTTTGTGTTCGCTCTTCTTGCCGATATTGAATTCGGATGTGGGACGGTAGTATCCCATAACCCGTGTCCATACTTCGCAGGGTTGGCGGTCACTATCTGCAACTGTTACTGTTTTGCCCCCTACAGATGATTGTAGCA
>Ga0307992_1002535_pt1 | contig 10371 bp, 8 predicted proteins | sample EllFjometagen133_FD_203162 | JGI IMG/M metagenome (GOLD analysis project Ga0307992, IMG submission 203162) | Marine microbial communities from Ellis Fjord, Antarctic Ocean - #133 | ecosystem: Environmental > Aquatic > Marine > Unclassified | place: Southern Ocean | collected 2014-10-08
CAACTCCGCATAAGGCAGCCAACTCATGAGTGGTGGGCTGTTTTCCCATCCATACAAAATCTTCAACGGTATAGTCATTTCCGTAAATAGAGACCCTTCCATTACCGGTATCTAACAATGCCATCAAACCGGGCCTGGATAGTCCAAAATAATATAAAAAAGTGCTGTCCTGCCTGAAACGATAAGTATTATCGGTGTAGTTCATCGGGCTTTCTTCGTTTCCGGGAAGCAGGATTATTCCGGAATTCACTTTCTTTAGTAATTCCTTTTGTCTTTGTACATAAGTATCAATGTTGAACATAGTATTGTAATTTTAAAAGATTAACTGATAAAAAAAATAAAATTAATAAAACTTCCCAAAACAGCTATACAAAATTTTAACTTATATTATGTACTATCTTATTAGTCTAATCAGTTGCAGGGACTGAAAATAATATTATGGAAGTTTTCCGGAGAGTACGGGATGAGATGAAAGAGGAATTTTTAGACTTCCTAACCACATACTTCTAAAATTAAACCTGCCAATTTTCCGGGAATAAACCTGGTCTCATATTAACTGTTTTTCTTTTGGATAATTATCTTTGTTAGCAGAAAATTTTACAGTTCTTGCCGGATTCGCACGTAAGTATGTGAAGGATCTGGATGCTGCAAAAGAGATTGCCCATGAGGTTTTTTTTACCATAATGTATTATCTTAAATCCAGTAGTATTGTAAAAAAAACAGACAAGTATAGTATTTTGTATTAGAAAATTGTTATTTTTAACAAACTTTTAATATATATGAACTATTTAGAGTTTGAGAAAGCATTAAAGCCTTATCCGGTTTTTTCCGTAAAGGATATTCAGAAACGGTATCCTGGCTTCGATAGTCGTAGGTTGGTAGAATGGCAACAAAAAGGATACCTTGTGAAAGTAAGAAGAGGGTATTACTGCTTCGGGGAACGAAGCAGGGGAGAACATTTTTTGTATTTTGCAGCAAACAAAATCTATTCTCCTTCCTATATTTCATTTGAAAGTGCATTGGCCTGGTACAATTTAATACCGGAAGGTGTTTTTATTACTACATCCGCCACAACAAAAAATACAGCAAGTTATGCTTCTGCTATCGGAAACTTTGAATACAAACATCTTAAACCGATACTGTTTTTTGGATATAAATTACTGAAGGGAAAAGATTTTACAATTAAAATTGCTGAACCTGAAAAAGTAATCCTTGATTATTTTTACATTAATACCCTCAATAACCTTGAAGAAATTGAAGAAATACGGTTTAATGAAATAGTGGCAAAAGAACTGATCAGTTTTGATAAGCTGCAACAATACCAAAGAGTATTCAACTCAAAAAAATTAGATAAACGAATACGAATATTTATTAAAGTAATCAATGCTTAGTTTAGAAGAATTAAAACCATATTATCCCGAATCTTTACATGATTATGAAAGGTTCATTATCAGGGAGTATTTGCAATACAAAATTCTGGAAATTGTTTTTGAAAGCCCTTATGAAAATAAGTTGGCTTTTCTGGGTGGAACCTGTTTGCGTATTGTGCATAACAATAATCGTTTTTCAGAGGACCTTGATTTTGACAATTTCGGCCTCACAATGAATGATTTTAATGGTATTACAAATACTGTAAAGAGAGAGCTTGAAAGATTGGGGTATGAGATTGAAATGCGTAATGTGAATAAGGGAGCGTATCATTGCTATATACGATTTCCTGAAATTCTTTTTAATGAAGGCTTAACACAACATAAAGAAGAGAAAATTTTTATTCGGCTGGATACCACGGCACATGATTTTAATTATAAACCTGATCAGCCATTATTGAATAAATTTGATGTTTTCACCCAAATAAATTCTACACCCAAAGATATATTACTTGCTCAAAAATTTTATGCGCTAATCAACCGCAAAAAAAACAAAGGGAGGGATTTTTTTGATATTGTTTATCTGTTAAGTCAGGAACAAATTCCCAATTATGATTACTTGTTTGTTAAGTTAGGAATTGATACCCCGGAAATTCTAAGGCAACGAATTATTGACAAATGCACAAAATTAGATATGAAAGAAATGGCTCAGGATGTGAGTCCCTTTTTGTTTAATAAGAAAGATAAAAAAAAGATTCTTCTATTTACAAAATATATAGAACAAGTTACGCTTGGCTACCCGTAACCCGCAACTCGTAACATGCTTCGTCCACCGTATCCGCCTTTGTCGGAGAAGGGGGATAACACGGAAACTTTATTCTCCATTACTTCAGGGTTTGTGCTGCCAAGCCAGATAAGGCAAATAGGGACTTTTTCGGAAGGGCGTCCAGATCTGTGCGAAGCATTATTACCGGACCATCACCATTTCTGAACAGCCCGACAACATTATTCCCTCCAAAATTGGGTGTTACATCAAAACCAATGTATTTCAATTCGTTAGCTATTCGAGTTGATGTTTCCTTTTCCTGAAACGATAATTCAGGGTTCTGGTGAATATGTTTGCAGAAGTGGAATAAAGGTAATATAGGGAATAAAGGTAATATAGGGGATAATAGAAGAATGGAAGAGTGGAAGAGCGGAAACAAAAGAAATGACTAAAATATAAGAGTTGTGATGCAGTGATGCAATTATGGAATGTTATGGGTCCTGAATTTCTCCAATTTTTTGATTTAGTTAAAAATTTGTGGATGCTCGAAAATTAATGTCTCATCCGGGACTAAATTTCGGCATTAGGTGTTATGGATTTCAGGTTATTAATGTGGTAAATATTAGGATGAAAAACATTTGCGCAGAAATTATTTGAGTAAACAATGATTTTTATATACCAAAAAACCTATATATTTGCCAGCTAAAATGCATTCTATGGTTTCCAAAACACAGCAAAGTGACAGGCAATTAGCAGACCTGATCAAAAAAGGAGAAACCCATGCTTTTGATCAATTATTTGACAGATATAGCCAACGATTATATCGGTTTAGTAAATCTTTGTTAAAAAACCATGAAGATGCAGAGGGAATAGTACAGGAGGTTTTTTTCAGGATATGGAAAAAACGCGATGAACTCAATGAAAAGAAATCTTTCCAGTCTTTTTTGTTTTCTATTTCTTACAATCTTATTGTTGATCAGTTCAGGCAACGGGTGAAAGATCAGAAATATGAACAATTCATTATTAAGCAGGCTCAACAAAATTACCTGAATCCTGAGAATAATCTGGAATACAAGGAATTAAAAAATCAGGTTAAAAAAGCTGTAAATGAATTACCTGAACGAAGGAAGAAAATTTATCGATTGAGCAGGGAAAAGGGATTAAGTTATAAGGAAATTGCCAGTCTCTTACAAATCAAATCAAAAACAGTGGAGAATCAACTAAACCTTGCTCTGAAGCATATACGCAAACGATTGGGAGATAGAACTCTTTCTGTTGTTTTACTCCTGTATTTATTTATAAATTAAGTGCAACTTTTTACTTATTTTCAAAAATACTTAATATTTTTTCTAAGTTATTCAGTTACATTTTTGTTGTTAGTCAATTGATAATTTTAATGCTTATTTATTCTTCATTTTATTACTCAACAAATTTTTTTTCATCTTTTTCACTTTATTCTTTTCATGGGATTTCCCCGGCAATAAAAAAACTTTTGGGGGATAGGAGGGAATTGTACGTATTACATTTGATTTTTAGATTAATTTAGGGTTTAATCTAATGTATTTGTTAAATACATGGCTCAATTCAGCATGGAGGTGAGCAAAGTTATCACCTACATGCTGATTTGAGTATTTTTAACCTTTTTTATGAGAACCTAATCTAAACAGATTAATTATTATAAAATGAAAAACAGTAAAGAAAACGAAAATCTGGTAAAAAAATTTGCAGAGGGAACTTGTAATTATGATGAGGCGTTAAAAGTGAACCGGTGGTTTAAAGAACCAGGTTACCGGATAAAATTATTTCAAGCGTTAACTAAACTATGGTACAGGAACAACGATACTAAGGAACAACCCAGGGAGACAGTAAATCTGAGTCCAACTCTTGACCAGCTCCATCACCGGATTAATATTTACAGAGAAAAGGAAGAATCCGGATTACGAAAATGGAACTGGTTTAATAAGATATTATTACGGGTTGCAGCTGTAATATTCCTGCCACTACTTATTACAAGTATTCTGTATTTACATGAGAATCTTAACCGATCTAAAAAGGAAGCGTTATATACAGAAATCAATGTTTCACATGGCTCCAAACTCCGTACCGAGTTACCTGATGGCACGGTTGTATGGTTAAATTCAGGAAGTACTCTTAAGTATCCTCAATCATTCTCCAAACGTAATCGGCAGGTCATACTATCAGGTGAAGCGTATTTTGATGTAACAACCGACAGGTTACATCCTTTTGTAGTAAAAACAGGAACACTGGATATGAAAGTGTTAGGTACACAGTTTAATGTCATGGCTTACCCTGATGAAAACTATATTTCAACAACCCTGGAGAAAGGAAGGATATCTATTGAAAGATCAGGTGAAGGCAGGGAAATTTCACGAATCTGTTTTCTTGAAGCGGGAGAACATTCAATATTCCAAAAGGAATCAGGTACTATTAGAAAGTTCATATCTAATACTGATAAGTACACTTCATGGAAAGAGGGAAAGCTTATTTTCCGGAACGATCCCCTGGTTTTGGTAATAAAACGGCTTGAACGCTGGTACAACACTGATATTGAAATAGCCGGTGGTAAAATGTTACCTGAGACTCCTTATACCCTGACCATTGAAGATGAAACGATTACACAAGTACTGGAATTTCTTTCAGTTGCTTCTCCAATATCATGGGAAATGATTCCGTCACATAAACTGGAAAACGGAAAGATAAACAAAACAAGATATGTTATCAGTAATAAAAAATTTACACAATAATAGAACCCTAAACTTTAAACCCTATTGCCTATGTAAAAAACCTGAAAAGAGAATCAAAAAACGGGAAAGTGTTGCAACACTCTCCCGCGAAATTTTGGATTCAGATTTAATTAATGTCTAACCATGCGGTAAGACTAATTCTTAAACCCAAAACATTACAAATTTATGAAAAAAAATTGGTTATACTCTGATCGAAGAATCTTTTCTTTCCGGTCAGAAAAAAAATTCAGGATTATGAAAATCTCAGTGTTTTTATTTTTCACAGGCATAATTAGTATATATGCCGGGAACTCTTACTCTCAGACGACAAAATTATCTTTGGATGTAAATGAAGCGTCTGTGGGAGAAGTACTCACAAGTATAGAGAATCAGAGCGAATTCTATTTTCTATATAGTAATAAGCTTGTTGATGCGAACCGAAAGGTAAGTTTACAGGCTGTAAACAAACCTGTACGCAAGATTCTGGACAACTTATTTGCTGATACAGATGTAAGGTATGTGGTATATGACAGGCAAATTATCCTGAGTCCGGAGGGAATGTTGGAAAAAACGATTGAGAAGCAAAATTCACCACCTCAGGAAACAGTTGTTACAGGTAAAGTAACCGACGAAGATGGCAATACATTACCCGGTGTAAATATTGTTGTGAAAGGAACACTATTTGGGACCATTACAAATGCGGATGGTAATTACAGCATCGAGGTTGATGACCCCAACGTAACATTAGTGTTTTCTTTTATTGGTTACCAATCCCTGGAAAAACTGGTAAGCAATCAGACTGTTATTAATGTTATTCTGGAAATTGAAGCATACAGCTTGGATGAAGTTGTAGCAGTTGGTTATGGAGTTGTGAGAAGAGAAGACCTGACAGGGTCAGTTGCATCCGTTTCGAGTGATGTAATTACGAAGAGACCCCAGACTTCAGTAACTCAAGTGCTTTCTGGAAGAGTATCGGGAGTATCAGTACTTACTGGCTCTGGTGCTCCAGGTGGAGGAATGGTTGGAAGAACTGGAGGAAATGCAGAAAAGATTGGAATGGATCAGGGAACTGAAGTAAGAATAAGAGGATATGGAACAGTAATGGGAAGTCAAGAACCTTTATATGTGGTAGATGGTATTGTCGGTTTTAGTAATATTAATTTAATAAATCCAGATGATATTGTGAGTATTGATGTCTTAAAAGACGCTTCATCTACTTCAATTTATGGAGCTCGAGGGTCAAACGGTGTTATCATAATAGAAACTAAAAGAAGAAGGGGAATCGGTGAGAAGGAAACCCAAGTATCTTATTCAGGATATGGCTCAGTGTCTACGTTGTCAAAGAAAATAGATATGATGAATTCAGAAGAATATCTTTCTCATTTGGCAGATGCGTATTCTGCTCAAGGATTAGTTGCTCCCTTCTTAATTCCTGCTAATAAATCAGAAGAATGGTATAAAGAACTTTTTGATAGCAATGGTAAGCCAAAATACGATACTGATTGGCAGGATGTTGTGTATGGAAATCCTAATTTTTCTCACAATCATAATCTGAATATAACTCAAGGTACAGAATCATCAAATTTTGGATTATCTTCTGGATATAATCATTCGGAGGGTCTTGCTGATGGAAATAATTATGAAAGGTTTACTGAAAGGATATATTGGGATTCTGAAATAAGCAAAAGAATGCACCTAAATGTATCGGTAGATTATAACGAAAGCAAAGGCACTACTGGCGGTGGAAGTGGAGCCGTAAAATATATGGCACTTGCTGCATTACCGATCTATCCAGAAGATGGGAGGGTTTTTAGTTCCTCATCATTTCCTTCTGCTTCAGAAAATATGAATCTTCCAGGTGCTTATATGGGGTATCAGAATGATGAAATTAAATATTCCCAAATTATAGGGAGCGCCAAATTAGACATAGAATTAATGGAAGATATGATTCTGACATCTACATTTTCTTTAGATCATGTAGAGGAGAGTTATTCAAGGTATACTAGTAAAAATGCGCTGGATGCAAGAAGTGGTGCAGCAGAAATATTTAAAACAACAGGAGTAACTGTTCAGCAAGATAATTATATTACGTATTCGAAAAACTTTTCCTCATCACATGAGTTTAAATTTGTAGTGGGGAATTCTCTTCAACATTATAAGAAAGATAGAACAGTTATTGACGTGTCTGGTTTTGTAGATGATTTTTATCAATGGCATAATCTTTCGGCAGGTGCTCAATCAACCAAACGACCCGATTCTGGATATGATGCCTGGGCTATGGCTGCTGTTTTTGGACGTATAAATTATTCTCTAAACAAAAAGTATCTGGCAACTTTTACCTTACGTGGTGATGCTTCATCAAGCTTTAGTAAAGGAAACAAGTGGGGATACTTCCCATCAGGTGCATTGGGATGGCGATTGTCAGAAGAACCATTTATGGATAATATTAATTGGTTGGATAATCTTAAGTTAAGAGCGAGTTATGGTCTTACAGGTAATGTTCCTCGTGGCACCTATTCTAATATTGAAATTGGCTCATATGCTTCAACTACAGAAGTAACTGATGGTAATTACTATGCAAGGGTTACTATGGGAGATATACCTGTAGCGGCAGCTGGTACAGACCATATTTTAAATGATGCAGATTTGAAATGGGAGAAAACTGCACAATTTGATATTGGTTTTGATATGTCTATATTAGACCGAAGAATAGATATAGTTGCAGATTACTATAATAAACAAACACATGATCTATTATTTTATGCTGGTATTGTACCATATTCTGCTGGTTTTATGTATACTTTTACGAATATTGGAGAGATGGAGAATAAAGGAATTGAGGTAAGTGTTAATAGTAGAAATATTCAAGGAAAAAACTTTAACTGGAATTCTATGATAACGTTTTCTTCAAACAAGAATCAAATAAAAAAGTTAACTAACGTTGGAGGAAAAGAAGTATTTTCTGAGGAAATGGATCCTTCGTCGAATGGACTCAATTTATGTAAATATGAAGTTGGAAGTCCATTTATGTTATATCAAGGGTTACTTTTTGATAGCTTTGATCCAGTAACAGGAGCTATGAGATATAAGGAATTAGATGAAAATGGAAATCTAACTGGAAGTGCTAGTTCATCACCTTCAAGCAAAGATAAAACTACTGTGGGAAATGGTACTCCTTCTTGGGAAGGATTTATTACGAATAATTTTTCATATAAAAACTGGTCTTTTAATATTGAATTTCAAGTAAAACAAGGATTTGATATATACAATCTTTTTAGAGCTACTTTTGAAGCAACGAAAAGTGTTACTACAGGGGGAATTAATGGTTTTAAAACAGTAGCAACAGATGGCGGAAATGGAGTGGTTCCGTCTGCAAATATTGCTTATCCATCTCCCTATCCTAGTGATTTATACGTAGAAGATGGGTCATATGTGAGATTATCGAACATAAATCTTTCTTATGATTTTGAAAATCTTGGAAAATTGAAGCTCGATAACCTGGTGTTGTATGTCAATGTGCAAAATGTACATGTTTGGACAAAATATACTGGATATGATCCAGAAGTAAAATGTCATGGGCAGTCATGGGCTACAAATATTTCAAGTAGTGGTGAATATCCTAAACCTAGAGTGTATGTGCTTGGATTAAAACTTGCATTTTAAATTAATTAATTATTTAAAAGAATATTATTATGAAAAAATTTATAATTATAATATTAGTTATATCTGCTTTTGGGTGTGAGGATTTTCTCGATGAAAAATCTTTGGAAAATTATACATTGGATAATTTTTATCAATCTGTAGGTCAGTTAGAAATAGGTATAAATGGAATGTTTTGGACTCTTACTAGAATTCCTCAGGCAACTGATTGGACAGCTTATACAGAGGGTGTTCCTGGTTACCTGACTTATCCCATTCAGGGGGATAGAACACATCATTTTATTAGCTGTAATATCAATAATATGGAAGGATGGATAAATTGGGAAGGTATTTGGTATTGGTTTTATCAGGGGATTGAACAAGCCAATGTAGCAGTTTCAAGGTTAAATAGTATTCCAACTGATTCAGAGGCAGAGGAAGAAATGCTTAAGGTTTTATCGGGAGAGGTATATTTCTTGAGAGGCTTTTTCTTTTGGGATGCAGTACAACTTTTTGGGGAGATTATTCCTCTTAAAACTGAGCCAACTTTCGGTTTGGAAGGATCAGTGATTCCTCCTGCTAAAGAGGGGGAGATTTTCGCTCAAATTGAGAGTGATTGGAAGATGGCTATAGAAAATTTACCTGATAAAAGTTACCTTGATCAAGGAAGTCGTCCATATAAGGCATTGGCTCAGGCATATCTTGCAAAGCTATATTTAAGAAGAGGACAATTAACTAATAACCAATCAGATTTTGATGAAGCAGCCAAATTGGCTGCTGAAGTTATCACATCGGACAAGGTAGGTTTGTATGAGAATATTGATGTTGGATCTCTTGATCCCGGATTGCAGGCATCTTCAAGATACCCCTCGCTTGATGCTTTACATTCAATCACTTGGGAAAGAGGAAAGGAAAGAATGTTTGTGGCTAACATTGTAGAGAATGTGAGGCAATCTGGTGATTATAAAGTTGGAATTTGTTCTTTTCCACCAGACTTGTTATATTGGGGAGGGAAGACAACAAAAGCGCAAGTAGATATCATAGGTGATGGACCAGTTTGGTGGAATAACCCTGAAATTATTCCAGTTGAAGAGATGCTTAAAATAGGAACACAATATCCATGGGATAATAGATTTAAAAATAGAGGATGGATATATACAAGCATTGTAAATGAGCAAGGAGATTCTATTGTGATTGGTGAAGGTGTGCCTAAAATTACAGCTGCTATATATCGATTCTTTGATGAAAATATTATGTTCCATAGTGGTGAATTTAGATACCGTGCTCCTGCATTAGATTACGCATTAATGCGTTATCCAGATGTTATTTTTGATTATGCAGAAGCTGTTGCAATGGGTGGAGGGAAAGTTAATGGCGTTGATCCTATATTTCATCTAAATAAAGTTCGTAATCGCGGTGGAGAAGGTAATGCAGTTTCAGTTCCTCAACTTTCAGGTCCTGTAACTCTTGATATGGTAGTTGAAGAACGATTCAGGGAGACTGTTTATGATGGGCATTCTCTGTTTGATATAAGTCGTACAAAAAGAGCTGTTGAGATAAGTTTAGATGGTACTATAGTGGTAAAGCCTTATACTGATGCAGTACGTGCAGTATTTAGGGCAAATAACCAATTGATTACTCCTGAGATTTCTGTTCCTGAATTCCTTAGTGAAAAGGATTTTTATCTTCCAATTCCTATGAATGAATTGCTAAATAATCCTTACTTATCTAAATAATCCTTACTTCTGATAAAATTGATGTTTATTTGAAGAGTTTTAGTTTTTAAAGAATGGCAAAAAAGCCCTGCGCTCTTGGCGCAGGGCTGAATTGTCATTTTGTAGAGCAGGATAATTCT
>Ga0307992_1002537_pt1 | contig 10365 bp, 6 predicted proteins | sample EllFjometagen133_FD_203162 | JGI IMG/M metagenome (GOLD analysis project Ga0307992, IMG submission 203162) | Marine microbial communities from Ellis Fjord, Antarctic Ocean - #133 | ecosystem: Environmental > Aquatic > Marine > Unclassified | place: Southern Ocean | collected 2014-10-08
GAGTTTTGTAAAGATCTTCCTGAAATAACATCGTCTAAGATTATGGATAGAAGAAAATATCATGCGAGTGGTTTATTTTCAGAACAAATTTTTGGGCCGGTAAGAAATTATACCTGTCAATGTGGAACATACTATGGAATTTCAAAAGAAGGGGGTAAGTGTAGCATATGTGAAGTAGATATTGTAAGTAGCATTCAAAGGAGAAGAAGATTTGCAAAGATTATTCTTCCTGTACCAATAATGAATCCTTTGTTTTATGATCTATTACATACTATAGGAAATAAATATCTAACAAATAATATAGATATGTTTTTAACTAATGAAAAAAGTATTTTATATGAAAAAGATAATGATTTATTAGTAACTACAAATGTAGAAGCTATTCCATTCAGAGCTAAAACTTGGCATTGTTTAGATGCAGTTGAAAAATTAGTAGATTATTTTACAGATGATTATATAGATAAGGGATATGATGAATGGAAAATAATTAAGAAAAATTTAAACAAGTTAATTTTAAGGGAAGTAATTGTTTTACCTCCAGAGTTGAGACCAACTGCGAAAGGAGCGACAAGAGAAAAACAATCACTGGATGAGATTAATAGATTTTATGTTCAGATTTTAACGAAAAAAGAAACAATAAAAGGAACGGTTATTGATATTAGTGATAAACGTGTATATTATCAATATTTTAAACCAGTTCAAAAAATAGTTAATGAATTATATGAACATATATTACAAAAGTTATCTAAGAAGACTGGATTAATAAGAGGAAATATATTAGGAAAACGAATTGATTTTTCTGGAAGAGCAATTATTGTTCCTGATCCGACGTTGGATTTAGATGAATGTTCACTTCCCTATAAAATGGTATTAGAATTATTTAAAATTCCAATCGCTAAAAAATTGATTGAGATTGGAAAATTTAGATTATTTAATGAAGCAATAGATTTAGTTAGTGAATGTTCAAAATATAATAATAAAATTCTTTTTAATTTATGTAAACAAATAGTAGAGACTGATGAGGTTTGTTTATTAAATCGACAACCTACTCTTCATAGTCTTAGTATTTTAGGATTTAAGATTCGTGTAAATAGTGGACAAGTAATTAGAGTTCATCCATTAATTTGTGCTCCATTTAATGCAGATTTTGATGGAGATCAAATGGCAGTATATTTACCAATTAGTGAAAAAACAAAACAAGAAGTTTATGATAAATTTTTAATAACAAATAATCTTAAAAGTCCTGCAGATGAAACATTAACTACAACTCCTAGTCAAGATATAATTCTTGGTATTTATAGTATTACAACTTATGATCTTAATCTTGGAGAAGAAGTTAAATATAAAGGAGAAAATATAACTGCTGGAATGAAAATATTTAATGATTGTTTACCAGAAGATTATAAATTAATAAATGAATCAATAAATAAAAAGAAATTATTAACAATATTAAATGATATTAATATAAATTATGATAAAGATATAATGAAGGATGTTCTTGGAAATATTCAAAGAACTGGATTTGTTTATGCAACATTATTTGGGGTATCAATGTCATTAGACTCTTGTATTGTTGATGGATCAAAAGAATTTAGAGATAAATTATATGAAAGTAAAGATTCTGATATAAAAGATCAATTAACAAAAGTAACTAGCAAAGAAACAGAAAACTTTTTACGTGATAAGTTTAATTATTCTTATATGATTGAATCTGGGTCTCGGGGAAGTTGGGACCAAGTTAGACAAATAGTTTTAACAAGAGGTTTTATATCTAATTTTGAAGGAAGAATTTTAGATACTCCAATTAAACATAGTTTAATAGATGGATTGACTCAAGAAGAATTTTTTAATTCTACATATGGAAGTAGAAAAGGATTATTAGATGTAGCTATAAATACAGGATTCTCTGGTTATTTATCAAGGAAGTTAATATTTAGTAGTGCAAACCTTCAAATAAGTAAAACTTTAGAAGATTGTGGTACAACAGATACATTAGAAGTCTATGTTAAAAATGAACAGAAAGCCAGAACATTATTAAATAGATATCATATAATTAATGGTCAAAAAGAAAAAATTATTCAAAATAATTATAAAGATTATATTGGAAAAACAGTTTGGTTGAGAAGTCCAATATATTGCAAAAATGAAAAAGTATGTCACACATGTTATGGAGATTTATATAAAAATTTAAACAGTACCTTTATTGGAATTATAGCTGCTCAAACTTTAGGTGAAGCGAGTACTCAACTTACATTACGAACTTTTCATACTTCTGGGGTTGCTGTTACAAAAGAAAATCAAAAAGATGAAGATATGCGTCAGATGGATATAATTAGTGATTTAACATTTGCTGCTGAAGTATTACATCGTTTTAAAGATAAAACCGAAAAAGATATTACGTCAGATTTATTTGATATATATGGGAGTAATAGGAGTATACATCATATTCATTATGAATGTATTGTATCTCAATTAATGTGGGTAGATAGATATAAATGGAGACTTTTAGAAAACAGAAATAAATTAACTCCTAAATTTCATAGTATCCAAGCGGTTCCTGCCTTTGAGAGTTGGTTGCTTGGGTTATCTTTTGGATATCCTAAACAAAATATTATTAAAGGAATTCTTGATAGTGGTTTGTATAAAGGGATCTTTGATAAATTATTGTTAGGAGAAAAAGTTTAATTTTTTGATTGGAGGGAATTAATTTGATTATAAACGAAAATTTTAAAGTGGATAAGGAAAACAATATCTTTATCATCCGACAAAAAGAATATGATTCTATTTTAGATAATATTAAAGAAATACTAGAACCAGTAAAAGAAATTGGTTTTACAATAGAGGAACTTACTATAAAGGATTCTAGATTTATATTTGGAGAATTATCTAGAACCGTAAAACAAAATTTAGTTATTAAAATAAAGAGAGAATTAAGTGAAATAGATCTGAGTATGGCTATTCCAAAATTGATCGATGGTAATTATATTGTTATAGGAGGGAGAAGAAAGATTCCTCTATTTCAATTATTTGATGTACCAATTATTACAAGAGGAAAAACAATAAAACTCCGAACTAATATTACAACAATAGTAATAGAAAAAAGTAAGAAATTTCCATTTATAAATATTCATTTTCTTGGAAAATCTATACCATTTTCATTATTATTATTTTCAAAGTTTGACAAAGAAGATCTATTTAAAGACTTTGAATTAGAGTCTGCATCACTTGAAGATGAAATTATAGTGGATGTAGATAATTTATATGATAAATTAAGATCAGATATGAAAATGTATTATGAGAATTCAGAAAAACACGAAATAAAAGATTTTATTGGTGAACTTGGAAGATTTTATACAGAACATAATCCCCAAAGAAAAGGAGAAGGAATAGTTTATGCATTCGACTTGATTCCTAAAGTTGATATAATGTCTTCTCGATTCTTTAAAACTAATTCTCTGTATGAAGAACTAGTTGATGTTATTAGGGGAAGGGAATATAATGATTTACAATTTACTAATAAAAGAATAAGATGTTTTGAATATGTTATTTTATCAAAAGTAATAAAGACAGTATTTGATTGTTGTATGGCTAATATAACTTCCAGGAGTTCATCATTTAATATAAGTTCTTCTGAAATATTATCCAAATGTAATGTATCTGATATTATTCAATTTGACTTTTCTATTAATCCTATTGAAGAAATAACAAAACTTTCTAGAACTAGTTTGGTTGGTCCTGGTGGATTTAAAAGAGAAAATGTTCCAAAACATCTCAGGGATATATATCCATCTATGAAAGGAAGAGTTTGTCCAGTTGATACTCCAGATAGAGATAATTGTGGAGTTTTACAAGATCTATTACCAAATGTAGGGTTAGACGAGAATTTTAGATTTAATAATACAACTTTAGATAAGCAAATAGTTTCTGCTCCAGTATCTTTAGTTCCTTTTTTGGAGCATGATGATCAAACTAGATTACAAATGGCTTCATCACAGATGAGACAATCTATAATGTTACGATCTTTTGATAAACCTTTTATTCAATCTGGAACTGAATCTTTATATACTGATTATACTCAATTTATTATAAGAGCGAAAAAAGATGGAAAAGTTGTGCATCAAGATTTAGAGCATATAATTGTTCTATATAATAATGGAACCACAGAAATTTTTGATGTATCTTTTCGAGATATATATATTGAAAATTTTGATCTATTAGGAGTTAAGGTTTCTGAAGGAGATAAGTTTAAAGAAGGAGATATTTTAGCCGAAAGTATGTTTTGTAAAGATGGAGAAATTAATTTTGGAAAAAATCTCCTAGTGGGGGTAATGAGTTATTATGGACATAATTATGAAGACGGAATCGTTGTTTCCGATAAACTCCAAAATAAATATCAGTCCGCTCACTATAGAAATTTATCTTTTATTTTACCACCGAATAAAGTATTATTAAGTTTAAATACAGAAGGGGAATATAAACCTTTACCTGATTTTAAAGAATATATAAAAGCGGGTCAAGCTTATGCAAAAATAAAGAAAATGCCGAATGATACTATGCAATCAGGAATAATATGGGAAGAAGGTAAAGAATTAAATACCACGAAACAAATTCGTATTATGAAAGTTAATATTTATCCTAACTCATGGAATGATGCAATTCCTGAATTTAAAGAATGGGTAGAAAGAAAAATAGAATCCCAGCAGAAAAAGCAAAAAGAATTTATTGATATTATTAGACAGCATTTTACTAAAAGCGAAGTAGATAGTATAATTATTGAAAAGGGATTAGATAAGTTTAATTGGATAGGAAAATATAAAAATAAAGGTGAAAGAATAAATGGAATGAGAGTTGAATTGAGTGGAATATATTTACGTCAATTAGAAGTTGGAGATAAAATCGCAAATAGACATGGTAATAAAGGAATTATTTCTCAGATTGAAAAACATGATAATATGCCTAAATTAGAAGATGGAAGACATGTAGATATATGTATTAATCCACTGGGAATTATTTCAAGAATGAATATTGGGCAGTTATATGAATTACATCTTTCCATGTCATTATATGACTTAAAAAATCAATTATTACAAATGATAAAAGATAAATGTGATACCAAACAAATAAAAGAATATTTATTTGATTATATTAAAATTATTGATAATACAGAAGATAATTGGTATCATAAACAATTTGTTAATACTTGTCCAGATATTTTGTCTGAAGATTTTATTAATAACTTATCATTAATTCAACCACCATTTGAATCAGTCAAGTTTGAACAATTAGATAAAGCAATGAAATATACAAATACTAAATATAAACAAAAGATATATGATCCAAAATCAGAGAGTTATATAAAAAATGAAATAGCTACTGGTTTTATATATTTCTTTCGTCTAGTTCATATAGCCGAAAATAGATTGGCAGCAAGAGGAATTGGATCATATACTAGAAGGACTTTACAACCACCTGGAGGAAGAAAGAATTCTGGTGGACAACGACTTGGTGAAATGGAAACGTCAGCAGTAATTAGTCAAGGTGGACTAGAAAATCTTGCTGAATTCTTGACTACTAAGTCTGATAGTACAGACCTTCGAAATAAATATCTTAAAGAATCAGTTGAAACAAATTTGGTAAAAACGGAAGATACAGAAGTAGATATAATACCAGAAGCAGTACATTTATTAAACGCATACTTAAAAACAATGGGAGTTAAACATTAATGGAAAGACAAGAGTTGAAGAATGAGTTAATAGAAAAATGTAGAGACATATATAAAAATTGTTATCAAATTCTAAAATTTAAATATCCTGATATATTAGATGAAATTATGTTACAAACAAATTATCTGTCTCCAACTCATCCTTTTAAAGAAAGAATATATCATATTATTTCAAATATTTTTACAATTCCATTATGTAAATTATGTCAGAGTGAAGCAACATTTAGAAGTATCAAGAATGGATACTCTTTATATTGTGGAAAATGTTATCATAAAGATCCGGAGTTTCGAAAAAGGGTAAAAGAAAATAACATAAAAACATATCAATTAAAAGAAAATGAAATTAGGGAAAAAATTAAGAAAACAAATGTGCAAAGATATGGAGTAAAAGATCCAAATCAATTACAATTAATAAAGGAAAGAATTAAGAAAACAAATCTTCAAAGATATGGAGTAGAATATAATCAACAGAATCAAGAAGTTAAAGAAAAAACATGTAAAACAAATATGAAAAAAAGAGGAGTAAGATGTTCTTTTCAGTCAGAAGATGTTAAGAAAAAAATTAAGAAAACAAATTTACAAAAATATGGGGTAGAACATAATCAGCAAAGTAAGAAAATTCGAGATAAATATAAAATTACAATGATTAAAAAATATGGAGTTGATAATCCTTCTAAAATTAATAAAGTTATGTCTAAAATTCAAATTGCTCTTCGAATTTCCTTTCTAGAAAAATTTAAAATTATGTTACATAGTATGAATTTTGAACTTGAAGATAATAAATACATAAATAATATTACACAACATAAATGGAAATGTTTAAAATGCGGAACTATTTTTGAAGAAAATTGGAGAAACATGTGCAGGGGATATTTATGTCCGTCTTGTTATCCAAGATATTCTGGATCAATACCACAAAAGGAAATAAGTGAATTTATTAATGAACTTGGTATAAAATCAGAAACAAATAACAGGAAAATTATATTTCCTAAAGAACTGGATATTTTAGTGGAAGAGAAAAAAATTGCAATAGAATTTGATGGACTATATTACCATTCTGAAATATTTAATACTGATTTTAATTATCATTTGAATAAAACAATTTTATGTGAAGAGAAAGGCTATAGATTAATTCATATATTTGAAGACGAGTGGATATTTAAAAAAGAAATAATTAAATCTGTTATAAAAAATGTTCTTCATAAAAATGATTCTACAAGAATTCATGGAAGAGAATGTAAAATTAAAGAAATTAGTCCATCAGACAAAAATAAATTTCTAAATAAATACCATATGCTTGGAGAAGATAAATCAGTCATAAAATTAGGAGCATTTTTTAATGATGAACTAGTTTCTATAATGACATTTTCTCATGGAAATATTTCTAAAGGAACTACTCCAAAAAAAGATATTTGGGAACTAAATAGATTCTGTTCAAATTATAATTATCATATTCCTGGAATTGCAAGTAAAATTCTTTCTTATTTTAAAAAAAACTATGAGTGGAAAACTATCTTCTCTTATGCCGATAGACGTTGGTCAACTGGAAATATGTATTATAAACTAGGATTTAGATTAGTAAGTAAAACTCCAGTGAATTATTGGTACATAAATGGATATAAAAGAATACATAGATATAATTTAAGAAAAAGAAAGGATGAACCAAAAAATGTAACAGAGGTAGAATTAAGATTGCAAGAAGGATACATTAGAATATGGGATTGTGGAAGTCTCAAATTTAGTTTAGAAAACAATGGGAGTTAAACATTAATATATAATTTAAAAAAGTCACACGAAAGTATGGGAGTTAAACATTAGCTTATGAAAAGAAGAGAGGGAAGAACGGAAAGAGCTAAATCAGAAGCAGCTTTTAAATATTGTAAAACAATAGAAGATAAATCAAGTGTTAGAAACTATATTACTACATCCAAATGGGCTTATTGGTATTGTATGAATGTAAAAGATAGACCTCGGATTAGAAAAAATATAATAGAGTCTAAGTGGGCTTTTAAATATTGCGTATATATAAAAGATAGGTTAGAAATTAGTAAAAATATAACTGACTCTACTTGGAGTGTAATTTATTGTATGTATGTAAAAGACAGTCCTGAAATTAGAAAAAATATAGTTGGATCTATTGATGCTTTTGATTATTGTCGTTTAGTAAAAGATCGTCCAAGTATTAGAAAAGAAATATCAGAATCTACTTTAATTGGCTTACTTGATATAGAGGAAAGAGAAAATAATACCAAAGTTAAATACTCAGTACATAATTTAAGAAAAGATCACACGAAAGTATGGGATTTATAAAGGAGACAACAATTATGAAATTTAAATGTAGTGTATGTGGATATGAGGTTACTGAAATATCAGTATGTAAAAGGCATGTTTATAGAGACGATTTTTCACAAAATCGAAAGGGTATGTCATTAACGAAAAATGATAGAGAATATTTAGATTCTGAAGTTTTAGATATTGTTTATAAATGTAAATGTGGAATAAATAATGAACGTGTGGTAAAAGATGTTCCCCACTTGGAAGATTTTGTTATGGATAGTGATTGTATTTGTTGGGAACGTTTAACACAAGAAAAATATGGGACTTTAATTGTTATAAAAGATTGAATTTAAAAATAATAGGATTAAATGTTAATGTATAATTTAAGAAAAAAACATACAAGAGTATGGGATATGAGTAAACCAGTAGATAAAATAAAAAGGGAGATGTATGATATGACAAAAACAGAACTTCCAGATATTCAATTAACAAAACCTGATATTAAAATACCAATTCAGCAAGTTGGAGTAGAGAATATTGAACTTCCATTTATGCTTGAAAGTATTGAGTCAACATATTATAATATTGTTGCAAATGTATCAATAAGAACAAATTTAGATAGTAGTACAAAAGGAACTTCAATGTCAAGATTATTACTAACATTAAAAAATTATTTAAACAGACCATTAAAACATTTTATGATTGAAAATATATTAAAAGAATTAAAACAAAATTTAGAAACTAGAGATAGCTTTTTAACTTTTGAATTTAAGTTACCAAGAATGAGAAAATCAGTAGTTTCTGATAATCAATTTCCTATCTTTTATAAATGTAAATTTGAAGGACAACTGGTTTCAGATGTATTTAGGTTTTTTCAATGTGTAGAAGTTCAATATTCATCTTATTGTCCATGTTCTGCTGAGTTATGTAAAGATTTAGAAGACAAAGGATCTCATGGATTTCCACATGCTCAAAGATCATGGGCGAATGTTCGTATAGAAGTAGATCTCCCAAAAATAATATTTCTGGAAGAGATAATTGATTTGGTAGAAAAGGCTGTAGTGACATTACCATATCCAATTATAAAAAGAGCAGACGAACAGAGAATTGCTGAGATAGCTGCTTCTAATCCTCAATTTGTAGAAGATGCAGTTAGAAAAATATCAGTAGGATTAGAAGATAGAGATTCAATATATGATTGGATTGTAAAATGTAGTCATGACGAAAGTATTCATATTAATAATGCACTTGCAATAAATTATAAAGGAATTATTGGGGGGTTTAATAATACAACTGTTTTATCATAACCTAGAACAAATTAAAAAACCTCCATATAGAAGGAATAATTAATGACTCAACATTTTCTTCATATTTTTAATCCACTGCATGTTTATTGTAGATGTATAGATAGGATACATATCTCAAAATTTTTATGTAAGAAGATGTGTATCCTTTATGAAAAGATAATCTTTAAAATAATTATTAGATTTAGAAAATAAGAAAATAGAAACGAAAAGGAGAAAAAATGAATGATAATTTGAATGATATGATAGGAGAAAATTTTAATGTCGATGAGGTATCAGAAGATTCTTCACCGGATATTTCAGAGGATATTATAAAGGAACCTGAAAAAAGTGAAGAAATAATAGATCTTCCTGACATTAAAGATCCTGAAAAAAGTGTTAAATTAATTCCACTTTCTAAATGGTTTAATGATAATAAGCAATATTTAGTTGAAAAATCTATTGGATATTTATCTTTGTTAATAAAGGGAGTTGATAAAAATGAGAGTCTACTTTTTACAGTTCCACATCCAGAAGGTGGAAAAGATGAAAAGAATGAATCAAGAAAGAGACTTAGATTTTTTGATAACTCGAGTAAAGTTTTTATTCCAGAATTAGGACCAAGAGATTTTCGGGCTTTAAATAGTGGGTTTGTAATTACTCAAAGATATAATGATGATATATCAATAAGAAATTATGTTTTTAAATCTGGACTAATTATTACTTTTTGTTGTGAAATAAATAATATTATAGTTCCTTATAAAGCTATAAAATTAGGAAAGAAAGAAGCAAATATGAAAATAGAAGAATGTGATAAATTAACCATCTCAAATAAAATGGATTTAAAAGTTGATAGACAATCATTACAACTTCTATATAAACAAGTAGAAAAATCTGTTAATTCAATTAATACATTAGCAGAAGCAATAACATGGTTAAATAAAAAACAAGAAGATGTGAATGATTTATATCATTTAGTACAAATAGATAATACAATTATAGAAATAATTAAATAAGAGAAAATGGGTTCTCTTATATTTTGGAGAACCCATTTTAAAGTGTTATGCAAATTAATAAGAATGT
>Ga0307992_1002538_pt1 | contig 10356 bp, 5 predicted proteins | sample EllFjometagen133_FD_203162 | JGI IMG/M metagenome (GOLD analysis project Ga0307992, IMG submission 203162) | Marine microbial communities from Ellis Fjord, Antarctic Ocean - #133 | ecosystem: Environmental > Aquatic > Marine > Unclassified | place: Southern Ocean | collected 2014-10-08
TTTACTTTCTCAGCATTTGGAAGCTGGAAGCGGATGGTTGTCACGGGATTAAAAGGATTGGGATAATTCGAAGACAGGGCATAATCTGGAAATAGTACCTCACTTTGATGAGTAAGGTTCACGCGGATAACATCCCCGAATTCACTCCAGGTAACCCTCTCTGACTCCTCCACACCATTTACGAATAGCCTAATCTCGTCCCCCGGCTCCGCGCCTTCGTCAAGTTCCGTCTCGGGATCATCCCTGTACACTGGTATCATTCCGTAATAGCCGGTATCCACGATGGTGAATTCACCACAGATCGTGCCCTGCGGGTCCTTCGCCTGAATCAGGCCACCTGAGCTGGCATTAGTGCTCCCAAAGATGCTGATCCATTCTCTGGTAGGATTGACATTGGCATGCTGCTGGACGGGTATTCTGCCCAAAAGTTCCAATACCTGATCATTGGGATAAACCAATGTCGCCGCCTGGCTGAGCTTGATCCAGTAGCCCAGGCCTGGGGAGAGAATATTCAGGTTGCTGAACTGGGGCCACGCGGGATCGTATGTCAGGCCGCCGGTATCAAATCCTAATACAATGAGGATATCATCATAGATGCTTGCCAGGGCATGAGCGACGGAATCGGCTTCATCCGGTAGATAGCTGACCAGATTCCAGCCCAGTTCAAGCTGGAGTGGGGTACTATCGGGGACGGTTGCACCAGTAATATTTAGCGTGGTGGCAGCTTCTGTACGTACCCAGTAGCCGTGGAAATGATCCATGAGCTGTAAACTGCTGAATTGCGGCCAGGCAGGGTCATAGGTCAGACCCCCCTCTTCAAAACCCAGCACCACACTCACATCCGGCAATATGTCAGATAGCAATACCTCCAGCGAGTCATTCTCTGTATCCACATCCCAGGAAATTAAGTTCCACTCATCATTGATCGTTAATAGGTTTGTTTTGATAATAGGCACGATCTGGATGAACCCATTCTCAAAACTGCTCATCACATTTTCAGATTGGCCATTCCCGATGATGACATCCGAAAGAAAGATACCATATTCACCAACGAATGAACTTGCTTCTACAGAAATACTTACGATTGGCCCGTTCTGACCTGAAAATTCTGTCTGACTAAGTGAGTAGGTGATGATTGAGAGGTGTCCAGGACTGCTTTCTGTAACGGAGAGTGCATGGTCTGTCGCTCGTGCTGTAAGGATAACTTCTCCAAGAAAAATTACTTCTGGTGGTAAAGTGATGTCAAACTGACAGCCAACAAATGGCTCATTATTTTCTATGCTAACCTCTACCCACCCTGCATCCTCAGCCGTGATGATGGCGGTGTCAATTCGCATGATATTTGGTATGAAAACATCCACATTTAAGGAAATATCCGTAGGGTCCTCATCAGGATCATTGCTTCTGATCCTAAGTGATCCTGTGTACGAACCGTCTAACGGGTTATGGTAATAAATCGGAATGGAAAGATTGGAAGAAGGGTTGATGGATAGAGGCGTTGAGGTCTCTGTCCAGAATGAGGCGTGATCACTTTCCAGAGAACTGATATGAAGTGTATCACTACCATAGTTAGAGATGGTCAACTCTACCTGAGCTGTATCAAAGATGGAGACCTCACCATAGTTGAAGCTACTCTGGTTTACAGCCAGGTCAGGTGAAGCGATCTCAAGGCTACCGCTGTAGTGATCACTGAGGATGTTGTCAGAGTTGGCATCACCGATGACAGGGTTAGCAAATTGGATACTGTAGTAGCCCCCCTGTCCATCCAGATCAAAGGCCAACTCAACCACATCCCCTTCAGTTCCGGTGAACGCTGTGTTACTGGGTGAATAGGCTACGATCCGAACGTTCCCGTTCTCCAAGGTGGTGGCATCCACGACGTGATCTACCGCTCTGCTGGTTAGTTGAACCGTGGTGGGTGAATAGGTCATCACGCTTGGTAACTGGAGATCAAAAGAAAAGCCCACGAAGGGTTCCATGTTAGCAATGTCTATGGTCATGTTGGAGCCGTGGCCACTACGGCCAAACATATCATTGATGTCCAGCTCATTAACTGCATAAGCAATCACATCAAGTTGAACAGTCTGTGTTGGTTCATCTGGATCATCACTCTGGATGGTTACAGTCTCTCCGTAAGTTCCTTTGGTGTTGGAGTGAAAGCGAACTGTCACACTCTCGCTGGATCCACCTGAGATGCTCCTCGTACTTGATCCCAGAACCTCAAAGTCAGCAAGGCTGCTTGTGATGGAACTAACCTGAAGGGTTGCATTCCCCTGATTAGATATGGTAAAACTACGGTCAGAATACCCGGTGAGGGGTACTCGGTCATAGTTCAGTGTCTGGGGACTTACATCAATATCAGGAGCTGATAGCACGACCTGTCCGTTGGTGACAGATGTCAGGATGTTTACTGAGTTGGCATCACCTATGATAGGATCAACCGGGATGAGTGAATAGGTCCCTGGAATGGTTCCCGTCTCAATAGTGAAAGTGCAAACGGCACCTTCGCTCCCATTAAAGGGCACCTGCGAAAGTGAGTAGGCGAATACTCGCAGTGTATTATCACCGATAATGTTGGCGGACATGGCATGACCATTCGCCCGGGTAGTCAGAGCAGCTGTACCGCTCACATACTCAAGTTCATCTCCCAATGGCAGATCAAACTGGAAGCCCACAAAAGAATCTGTGTTGTCAACCTCGACCGCAACTTGAATCTGAGAGTTGCTCCCGGTGGTTAATCCCGGGAAGATCATAACGTTCTGTGCAATTACAACTGTAGCTAATACCGCAAGTAAGAAGAGCCTCTTCATACTATCACCCCCTATTTCAGCAGCAGCATTTTATGAGTTTCTGCGAAGCCCTGTGCCTCAAAACGATAAAGATATAACCCACTGGCCATAGTATTGCCTCTCAGATCATTCCCATTCCATGTAAAGGAGTACCAGCCTGGGGCAACACTCGATTGTGTCCGGCTGAACACCACCTGTCCACGAATATTGTAGATGGTCATCTTAATATCTGTCGTTTTAGGAATAGCATACTCGATAGTCGTAGATGCGTTAAAAGGGTTGGGGTAGTTCTGCTTAAGGACATAATCATCAGGTAAGATTACTTCTTCAGGGGATCCCTGTCTTGAGGGGATCTCTTGTCCTTGGCTGTTGGATAGCAACATGCTCTCAAGCTGCAGGTCTTCACCATTACTAATGGTCAGAACCTCATGCGCTCCTGAGGGTACCACTTCACCCTTCAGACTGAACAGAACAACCGTGAGTTCACCATCTTCAGTACGGCTCCCGATCTCCACTGGATAACTGGAAGACAACCGTACATCCTCAGATGCATTCGTGAACGTAAACTGCATACCGGCTATTGGAGTCTGTGAAGAAACCCACAGCTCTCCTTCATCCAGGCTCACACCTGCTTCAGCAAGAGAAGCCTGAGAAGTCTTGGGTGTTCCACCCAGGATGATGTTAATGACACCGATAATGTCCAGCACATTGACTTGATCATCGCCATTTAAATCAGCAGCATCAAACAGGAAGGGTTGTGGATCACCTTCAAGGACGTAGGACACCATTGAGATTATATCCAGCACATTTACACTCAGATCACCATTGGCATCACCATTAGCTGCTGAGAAGGGTGTGGATGCGATCACCTTAGAGGGATCACTCTCTGTGAAGTCGGTGCCAAGAACTGTGTATTTGTAACGATAGGTGCTGTCTGGGATGACATCAAAATCGATGAAGGTACTATCTGTGATCAATACAGTATTGATCATTCCAAAATCGGTCCAGGTGGAATCATTAAGTTTAAGGGCACGGTGCATATTGTAGCCCAGCACATCATCGGTATAAGCAGGTGGCCATTCAAGATCCACCTTCCCAATACCAGGTGTAGCTATAAAAGCAACCGATTGGGCACCTGCTGCTTGGACTATAAATTCAAACCGACTATATTCTCTTGGCATCGGAAAATTTTCATCATCATATGCTTCTGCAACTCTCACTCGCTGAATGCCATCCCCTGTTTCCATCCCAACAGTTTTATATGCCGTCCAGTAAGTTGAATCTACGGCCCAACTGGCAGAGTCCAGTACAACTTGCTGCGTATATGGTGGGGTAACACCGAACGTTACCAATGGTACCATAGATGTATCCATTGCTCTATTAAAGTAGACGTCAAATTTCAAAACCTCTGTACCAACAATCCCTATGCCAGTTTCTGAATTAAAGGGGTTATCATATTTGTTTATAGATAATCCGTTAATCCTTACCTCTGTCACCAATCCGTGACATTTGTCCGATGGAAATTCCAGAATAGAGTCCGGTTCCAAAACGGCCCTATCTGAAAATTCATAAAAATCCAATATTTGACTTTCTACGTATTCTTCGTTAACAGCTCCCCAATATTGCTGTGGAATGGTATAGATCCCCATGGGCCATCCATTCCAGCTCGATGTACCAACACTGAAATTATTATTGTTAATAAATACATTTTCCGTGATGCCTTGCATTACCTCGGGATATTGGGTAGCGTAGAATTTCATGAATGCGCCAGTGGGATCGACATCCACATTATTGCAAATTATGTTGTACTTAAAGTGGGCAGGTACCCCCCAAACCATTATTGTGCTCTGTTCGCCATAACCACTAAACCAATTATCAATAAATAAATTATTTTGGATGTCCATGTCCTGTGTCAAATCAAACGCTTTCTTGTTATGATTATATCTAAAAATTGAATTGTGAACTTTTTGCGGATTTACTAAATACCCTGGGTCGGTGTATTGTCCCAATCCGTCCTCAAAGATACAGTAATCAAAACAGGATTTTGCATTTTCAGCCATAATAATACCCTTCACCGGTGCATCATTCGCACCCTTAAAGGTTATCATGCTGTCTGGTGTACCTGATGCATTTATTGTATCCATAATCATCATAAACATATTGTTGGTGAATCTAACAGTTACTCCTGGTTCAATGTATAGGGTGTCTATTATGGTGGGCTCATTTACCAGATAATAGGCATCACCCGTGAGGTGTAATTTTGAAAATGTACCATTAATATTAATACCATTTTGAACAATGAGAACCAGTTCACCTTTTTTAACTGAATGGTTTTGGTAACCAATTTCGTATTCAAATACAATATGTCTGTCATTGACAAGATTCTGGTTAATAATTATTCTAAATGGATCAGATTCCCCTGTGAGCTTTGAATAAGCAGAAAGACTACCCAAGAAACTCGTACTATCACTAATTATTGCGGTTGTTGTGTCCTCGAACTCACCAAATCGAAGTTTTGTCCACACACTATCAGCAAACCCTCCAGCATTTTTAACCGTAAGATATAATTCAATGGTTTCTCCGACATCAGCGGCTTCGTCATCGTCCCCTGAAAAAAGTGTGTCAACAATACTAAAACCTTCATAGTAGAGATCTGGAATAAGTTGGTAATCCAGACAACTTGCGACATCAATGATTCCATTATTTGAACTCTGAATGAGTTTTGCGAAGATTTCTTCATTAGACTGGGTTGGATTGACAGACTTCATGAGCGCCACAGCACCAGAAACTATAGGCGTCGCCATAGATGTGCCGTTTAATGATCTGTAGCTACCATTTGGAAAGGTGCTAAATATCCCTACACCGGGTGCCTTAATTTCATAATTGTGTCCAAATTCATTCCAAAAGAAACCCCCACCTGTGAGTATTGGACCGGTTGGATCAAAGTTGGAAAACCATGCATCGTTTCCTGATGCATCTGTAGCCTCCACTCCAATCACAAACCCATAGCATGCTGGGAACATAGGTGCATAAAGTGGAAATGGTGGAAATGGCCTGTCAATTTTGAAATAATCATTACCGGCTGCAGCAATTAGGATAGCACCATCACCATTACCTGATCCAGCATAGGCATTTTCAATTGCGATCTTAACAGTAATAGATTCACCATAACCGCCACCGCTTAAATTCAAAATATTTGCACCATTTGCTGCACCATATTCTATTGCACTTGCTATATCAGATGCTGTACCGAATCCCGAACTTTGAAAAATCTTTAATGGCATAATTCGAGAATTCCATGCAACACCAGCTATACCCACATCATTGTTTGTCTTTGCGGCTGCAATTCCTGCAACATGGGTACCATGTGCATTATCATCATCTGGATTATTATCTTCATTAACAAAATCCCAACCCCGAATATCATCGACAAAGCCATTCCCGTCATCGTCAAATCCAGGTGTTCCATGATACTCAGTCCAATTAGTCCAGATGTTCTCAGCTAAATCAGGATGATCCCAGTCTACCCCAGTGTCAAGGATGCCAATAATTTGACTGGTATCTCCCGTTGTAACATCCCATGCAGCAGGTGCATTCACTGCAAGTAAATGCCATTGCTGAGAGTACATGGGATCATCGGGAGTTGCGTCCATTACCCTAAACAGATAATCTGGTTCGGCGTATTCCACATTGGCATCTTCGGAGTAAGTCTGAACTATCATATCTACGGAGATGTCTTTATCAAAAGTGAGGCGAAATATGTTATGGAGGTTGGGAGCTTCGATGAAGCCTTGAGGCATCTGAACCATCTTAGCAACAGAACGCTTTTCTGATTGCGTAAATACCTTTTCGGCATACTGTAGCTCGAACTCGAGGCTCAGAAGATCAAGACTTGAGATCCCGAAGGAGGGGTTGACTGAACGGGCAAGCTGATCACGATTCACTTGAACATCGTCCTTGAGTTTCACCAGGACAACACCCGGTTCAAATGAAGGATTATAAGGATCCAGTTGGGGTGGTACCTCACCACCAGCGTATAATATGGATGTAATCAAAACAAAGAGTGATATGCGAGTGATCATGATTTCCCCTTTGAAATCTTGGTGGTTTGTCAATCAGCCTTGAGAATCAGAAGGAATAGATACAGCCTGTGTAATAGTTTTAAATTTCGGCTAAGATAGTGCAAATACTGTGTTTTGGCAAATGATCATGGAATTGATGAGGGTTGGGGATGAGTATCCCTGATCTTCACCCTGGTAATTCAAGAAGAGTTTCTGGATGGTCATATATGAGTAGGATTTTTTCCACATTTAGCTGCTGACGCCCATTAACTTACTTTCCCAACCAGATATGCGCTATACTTGTTGAAACGTCTATTATCAGCACCTTTTGTGCTACTCGCCAAAATGACCCACATACCTAACAAAAGCTGTTTCTCTCGATACTGCAATATATGGTGAGCTTCCAATCGAAGATTCACCGTTGAGCTGAATTGTGAACAGAAATTCCCCTTCTTGATTGATCCCATATATCTCTTTCGGTGGGTGGGCACAAAATTCAAGCTTAATAGTTTTCGATAGAAAGGATCGAGCTAATTTCTTCGCATCTTCTTTATTCATAGTAACCTGTTTGGTTTGCTTAGGTTTATGGAAACACAAGTTAATGAATAGTAGGAAAAACCATAATTATTTATGATCTGTTTAATTTAGATCATTTGCCCCCCTGCTACGTGAGCAGAGCGTTATAGAGCCTAACTAACTCTCAGACAACAGATTATAAAGGATTCAGGAAAGTGTTGCCTGCCGAATGTGGGCCTGCCCTCCACCACAATGCGGTAGAATTGATTACTTTTGATAACCACAGCCCCAGAACAAAATACCTATTTGTGATATCTAAGCTTGAAAACCACACCTGGTTAATGCACACTACTATATGGGAGATACCTCTATTAGAGTTAATATCTTGATTCATTAAGATTACTAATTAGTTTTCAGTCAGAACAAATAAAAATGGGGGAATAATTGGAAATATTCCGTTTAAGATCCATGATTTTTGAAGGGTTTGGGAACCCAAGCTTATGAAATGGGTAATCAACTAATGGGTAAACCCTACAAAGCAGAACTAAATGCACTGGAGGAAACATACCTTTGGGCAAAAGAAATTGATATTGAACCGATCTCAAGGGACATTTCTCATAATTTTTTTCATCCATTAATCTCCGTTGGATCAGGTGGGTCATTTTCATGTGCTGAAATGCACTCTTCCCTTCATAAAAAATTTGCAGGAACAGCGAGTTCTGCAATAACCCCAATGGATCTCATCTATAGCTTCCCCAGAGATGGGATGGCATCAATTTGGTTCGTTTCTGCAGGTGGCAATAATATAGATATCCAAAGAGCATTTAAACATGCGTCACTACTTGAACCAGCTGGGGTCTCAGCATTGGTTGGAAGAGAAAATTCTAAACTCAGGACTATAGCATCCAAATTCTCTTACACCAACTTTTTGGAATATCCGATACCCTGCGGAAAAGATGGTTTTTTAGCCACAAATTCACTATTAGCTTTTTCAATACTCCTGGTTCGTAGCTACCATCAAGTTGTTAGAAAAAGTCTCCAACTACCACCAACATTAAAATCATTTATTTCAAGGGCACTACCTAAGGGTATGAATGTTCAGAAGATATCCTTTGCCATGAGTCAAATTTGGCAATGTAATACGGTCCATGTTGTTTATAGCCCGTTTTTAAAGTGTGTAGCTGTAGATATCGAATCGAAGTTTACTGAAGCAGGTCTTGGTTCAGTAAACATTTCTGATTTAAGAAATTTCGCTCATGGACGCCACCATTGGTTTTCAAAGCAATCGCAAGATATCTGTGAGCGAGCTTGTTAAAGAGTACCTGGCTGAAGACTCCTCACTAAAGGTTGCAAAAACGCTAAAGCGTTATGAGGATTCGCTGCTGGGATTTGAAAAGTTTTTAAAGAAATATTTTCCTGATACATATAAGGACATTACTAGAATCAAAGCATTTCATGTAAGTGAGTGCAGAGATAATTTAGTTAAAGGCTTCCTGCCTGAGCAAAAATCTTGGGCTCCGCGCACTGTAAATCGTACTCTTGAAATGATTGGTGGACTTTTAAATTTTGCCGTCGAAAAATCGTACATTGAATTAAATCCCGCAAAGGGAACACGGCATATCCCAGTTCCAGAGAAAGGGGTTCCAGAATTTTACTCAAACGATGAATTAGTGAAAATCTGGGAGCATGCAGAGCCACTCTGGCTCCCCTTCTTCAAATTCCTTTACTATACTGGAATGCGTAAGGGTGAGGCAATAAATTTGATCTGGTCAAATGTTCATTTTGATGCAGCCCAACCGTATGTTGAAATAAAGTCCACATCTTCATGGAACACAAAAACTAAAAAAAGTAGGATTGTCCACTTAAGTAAATTTGCTTTACCAATTATAACAGAACAAAAAGACAACGATCCAATATATGTATTTCCGGCAAAATCAGGTGGCAAGGTTCATGATAACGTCCCCTATAGATCATTAAAGAAAACTTTAGACAAATTGAATATTCCGGGAGACCTTCATAAATTTCGCCACTCATTTGCTAGCCACCTCGCCATGAAGGGATTTTCCCTAGACTCAATTGGAAAATTTTTGGGTCACGCTAACCCCTCAAAAATGACAACTGTATATACTCACCTTAGTGCTGAGCACGTGGTAAGCATGCTAGATAAATTAGGCTAACACTGTTCTTATATTTATCCCCTATTGCTCCGGGGGGAGGGTAAAGTTAAGAAACCTTTTCAGGTTCACGGAAAGCTACTTAATACTTATTATAATCAATCAGTTACATCACCTATCAAGGTGAAGATAGCCGGACAGAATCTGTCCATATTTATGCCAATTCGAGGCAACTCCAGAACTCGTTGCGAACCCCATGCCCATCGGTTAACAATTTTCGAAAGACGTGAACTTGAAAAGCGGAAAAAAGAGGCTAGAACTGAAGAGTATATTCGCCTCCTTGATCGGCATGATTGGTCGAGAGCTGACCTTGCCAGATATCTTGGTGTTAGTCGAGCTTGGGTTACGACTGTTTTAAAAACTTCAGCGGGTAATCTTGCTAAACCGGAATAAATTTTGTAAATGCGCATGATTGACCACTATCAAACTTAATCATTAAATGCATTCTTTTCTTAGATTTAAATTTTGTACCCTTGATAAAAATATCTGTGATGAGCCCGTCGCCTAACGGATCAATAAATACCTTATCATTGACAGATAATTGTGTGAAGTCATCTGTACTCAGATTAAAAGTTGTCCCGACATTTGTAGTAGGTGAAGGTTGGACATAATTACTAGAAACAATTTCTCCAAGTCTGATACCTACAGCATCTAAATATTCGAAGTCTTGAACTGCTTTCCACTTTGCTGGAATAATATTTTCGCCATGTAAAGCGCCCAACATTCCTCCCGCAATAGAACCAATCGTATCAGTATCAGAACCCAGCATATTCACGATATTAACAATACCCGTTTCTGGATCATCATGATATCTGC
>Ga0307992_1002540_pt1 | contig 10352 bp, 8 predicted proteins | sample EllFjometagen133_FD_203162 | JGI IMG/M metagenome (GOLD analysis project Ga0307992, IMG submission 203162) | Marine microbial communities from Ellis Fjord, Antarctic Ocean - #133 | ecosystem: Environmental > Aquatic > Marine > Unclassified | place: Southern Ocean | collected 2014-10-08
CTGCCATCACTCCCATAATGATAGTTACAATCAATAAGATTAATGCTGTCCACCATGGTTTTTTGGCTATAAATGATGCCAAATTATTTAATGCTTTTTCTCTCATTTTTTTACATCCCTTTTTTTAACCACAGATTTCACAGATTAAGACAAAACAAAACTGCTTTTAAATATTTTATTGTTTCTAATCAGTGAATTTATGGCTATTATATTTTATTTTTAATGTTTTCTAATTCGTGTAATTCGTGGTTAATTATTTTATTGTCTAGGTTTTTCTCTGTGTTCTCTGTGGCTATTAATTAAAAATATCCTCGTAAACGAATTCGCCATCCCCAATCTTGCACACCAAACTCAGTATTGTCACCTCCAAGAAAATGACTATACATCATCGTCAGATCAACATCTTGAAATAAATTCCATGATATTTGTGGATTTAATGCAGCACTATTATCATTTAAATTTCCAAATCCCAATAAACCAAATTGAATAAAATCATTTATTGGATAGCTCAAGAAACCAAATAAATAATCTTGCATTAAGCTATGTGTTTCACCCATAAAATATTGTAAATAATTATTTATGTCTAAATTTTCTTTGTTTAAAACGCCATTTTCATTGCGCAAATACTCCATTATAATATATAGGCCGTTTTCAAATGTATAATCCGTTCCAATTACGACCTCTGTAAAATCATCTTGATTTTCCAATTTATTCCAGGCGCCTTCTAACCAAATTCCAGCTCCTGCCAATTCGCCAACAACCGCCCCGCCGATCAAAGTTCGTTCACTTTTCTGAATACTTAATAAAAATTGTGTCGGATCAAAAACTATTCGCTCCCAAGTGTATTGTCCAATTGTACCGTGCAAATCAAACCTTCCAAGACCCGTTTTCAATTGCAGCATTTTTGCTGATTCTTTCCAATCTTCGCCGGTTGAAAGAATTACGTCCACACTAGTTCTTCCATTAATTGGGATCTCGCTCCTAACTGCATTAACGCCGGTTTGCTCGTAGGTGGGATCAAGCAATTGTTTTGAATTGAAGATATCGATCGGATTCCAAGCATAGCCTGTTCCTAACGATATTTGTTGCTTGCCCACCGTTAAATCAAAATGTTCAAATCCCGCTTTCAGGTAAACATTATCAAGATAAAATGTGTCCAGCAGTGCAATTGGGAATTCCGTTATCCACATTTCTTCAGGATATCCTTCCGGTTGAAATATTGGTCGATAAATATCTGATGGAAGAAAGTCTAATAAATTCCATGAAATATTATCAAAATACTTTTGGACATTAACATTTGTACCAATTGTAACTGCATCATTGGGGTGGGCTTCAAAATCTAATCGCAGTTTATTATATCCATAATTATATGTTTGATCAGCAAATTTGAGTTGGTCAAATTCACTTTCGAAGTATCCAAAGAAATTCGTTTGACCGAAGAGAAAGATTGGCAATAAAATTAAAAGAGCGTTTTTTATCATTTTTTTAATTCCCGCTCTGTAAAGAAATTAACCGGTGGTTCCCAACTATACGTGGTCGATAGCGTTTGCATTGTGGTTTCCGTCCCCTCCAAATGATTCTCCATTGTCATTTGCATTGCCGTTGGAACTCCTTCTATTTCTTTTATTTCACTCATTAGTAGCGTTTTTTCTATAAAATCACTTTCATCGAAGTAATTAATTTTTATAGGATAAAAATCTGTTTTCCTCATATAAACCTCCATTTTAGGATATGAAGGATCTTGCTCTGGAATACCTATGCTTTGCAATTTCCAACAGTCAGTTCCATCAAATTTTTCAGTTCCAAGATTCTCGCTAACATATTCTTTTTTCCACGAATCTCCCGAACCCATATCTTCAAAAGAGAAATCGCTGCCTTGTACTTTTTGGTTTTTTGAACTCGACGATAACTTTCTAACACGTTTCGTTCGCGGAAAATAAGTCCAAATATCATCCGCATTATTTAACATTAAAAACGCTTGTCCACGTGCTGCCGAAGGTTTTAAATAACGCATTAATGTTTTTTCACCTTCGCCTGTTGTAAACATTTCAAATTCGAAAGTTCGCTGTTTTCCACTGCTCGTTGTAATTGTTTGGGTCATAATTGCTGTACTGTTTTCTTGGGTCATTATTTCCGACATTTTTTTAACTAATTCTTGTCCGGTTGGTATCGCCTCTTGGGCGATGACTACTGTTGCCAGAACAAGTGTAATTGCTAAAATATTTTTCATTTTTTTATCCCGTTTATAAAAGATTTAATTGCTTCATTTTTCCATTCATTAAAATTTTCAACATTTTTAAAAATTACACTTTGCCATAAAATTCCATCAATAAGTGCTAATAACATCGTGGCCACACCATCCTTGTTCATTTTGCGAAACTCTCTAGTTTCTACACCTTCCGTGAGAATTTCTTTGATTGCATTATGATAATTCATATACATATCAGTAAAAATTGATTTTTCGTGACCATGCCATTGTCCACGACTGTGCTGAGCCCACATTTCTGCAAAAATTATTATTGAATCACCCATAGCTTCATGAATATTCATATTAGAACTAGCCATTTCTTCAATTTTCTCAGTTGGAGATTTCTTTGAATTAATCAGCTGTTCAACTTGCTCCATGCCATCATTAACCATTTGGTTTTCAATTGCACTAAATATTTCATCTTTGCTTTTAAAATATTCATAAATAGTGCCTTTGCCCACGCCTGCTTGTTTTGCAATGTCAGCAATTTTGCCCCTTTCTAGTCCTTGTTTAGCAAAAACTTCAATAGCTGCGTTAATTATTTGTGTTTTTTTATTTATCATTTAATTTATAAACTAAATTTTAATTAAAATGACCGACCGGTCGGTCGGAAATTAAGGCAATTCTATTATCAAACACAAATAATTATTTTGTAACTACTAGAAACACGAACCCCTCAGATTGAATTCTGAGGGGAAGGATTATTAATTCTGAGGAATTGAGGGGTTCGATATATTTGTCTTATTAATGTTCAAAACAATTAAAAGTTCCCTCAAGATATTATTATCTTTATTGTTTTTGTATTTTTTTTATCAATTCCTCATTATCCGGTAATAGCCCTGCCGGAATCAGTCGAGGTACTAAATCTCGCAGGTCGGGAGCTCGTTCAAAGACTTCTGCAAATATTGGCAATGCTTCATTAATCCTATCCACGCTTGCTAAACTAACTGCTGTCCAAAATGGTAATTCGGGATTTTCAGGATAATATTCTGCGGCTAAATTATACTCAGTTAACGCTTTGTCGATTTCTCCGGTTTCTATGTATAAATCTCCTTGATTAGCATGTTGATATGCCCTGCTAACTCTGATTAATCGTTTCATTTCCTTAATTGGTTCAGGGTGATCTTCAATACGTAAATCAAACAATTTGTCTTTCCAATCAATCCCTGTCGGTTCACCTGTTGTAACTATGATGGCCGCAGATTGTTTACCACGAATATCGCCACCTTCTTTTTGAGCTGCTTCTAAGGCGGCAACTAATCTATCCACTAATTCTCCCTTGGTAGTTTCATATGCACTTACCATTGCGGTCGGCACTGTTGGCGATGCCATCAAGTTGGCCTGTACAGTATAATTTTTACCAACTATATGTCCAGCAAACTGAATACACATCTCGCCCGTGAATGCATCTGCATTGCCATTTGCATCGACCATCCCTATTTGTCGGACTGCACTGTTTTCATCGTCGCCAACAAGAAGCTTTAATGCTTCTTCGGCTGAAAACCCTTTTTCCATCAATTTTAGGCCATTTGGTCCATATTCAACTTTCACGAATGATTGTGTCGCAACTGCGCCTACACCTGCTTTTACCCAAGGCACTAAAGAACCGACCGAGAACCAATGGCTCTGTACAGCCACACCAAGTTGTCCCGTTTCCTCATCGTACGCAACAATTGAATAAGTTGAAACGGGTATAGATTGATGCTCTTTAGATATCGCAAGATTATTGAGCAATAAAATTGAAATAATAACTAGTGTAAGTCTTTTCATAATTTCCTCTTTTAAATAATTGAATTCTTCCCAGTTCGATAATATTCTGGCTAATTTTGCTGATAATTTAATTGTAAAAACAAGGAAGCAACCAATGTTTTCAAAACAATTCCGTCATCACTTATCAACTATTATATTGTTGATTATTTTATTGACTTTATTTTCCTGCAATTATACATCCGATAAAACATCAATCGATGAGCCAGAAAATTATCTTATATTAATTTCAATGGATGGTTTTAGATGGGATTACATGGATAAAACTAACACGCCAAATCTTGATCGCCTTGTTGAAAATGGTGTAAAGGCCAATGCATTAATTTCAGCTTTTCCATCTAAAACCTTTCCGAATCATTATTCTATTGTTACAGGGCTTTATCCTGAGAATCACGGGATTGTCGCCAATACTATGTATGATCCTGAATTTGATGCGACATTTAGTTTAGGTAATAGAGAAGAAGTGCAAAATGGAAGGTGGTGGGGCGGTGAACCGATTTGGGTCACTGCTGAGAAACAAGGATTGAAAACTCTTTGTAATTTTTGGCCCGGCTCAGAAGCCGAAATAAAAGGCGTTAGGCCATCGTATTGGGTAGCGTATGATGGAAATGTTCCAAATGAGGACCGGGTTAAAAAGGTGCTAGATTATCTCGATAAACCCGCAAAAGAACGACCTTCGTTTTATACGATTTATTTTAGTGACCCAGACGATTATGGCCATCTTGGCGGTCCGGATTCTTCGTCTATTAATATCGCTATACAAGAATGTGATGCACGTGTTGGGCAATTAATTGCAGGTTTAGAGAATCGAAATATGTTTGATAAGGTAAATATTATGATAGTATCAGATCATGGGATGGCGCAATTAAGTAGAGACCGAGTTGTGTTCCTTGACGATTATCTTGATCCATCCAATTTGAAGATCCTTAATTGGTACCCTGTCTTAGATATTTGGTGTGAAAAATCCGATGTTGATTCTATCTATAATTTAATAGATGGAAAACATCCTAATCTTTCAGTATATAAAAGGGTGGGGGTTCCTAAATATCTACATTATTCAAATAATAAAAGAATTGCACCAATAGTGGGTATATTAGATAATGGATGGAGTTTAACAACTCATGGCTATTTTGAATCTCATCAATCATTTTATAATGGGGGAACGCACGGCTATGATCCTGCTCATCCTGATATGCATGCATTTTTTTTGGCACATGGACCCACATTCAAATCTGGAGCTACTGTCCCCGCTTTTGAAAACATTCAATTATATAATTTAATGGCCGAAGTTTTAAACGTTGAACCGTCAGAAAACAACGGTGATATTGAAATAGTTAAAAATATTTTAAAGTAAGAATATCTGATAATATTTTTTATTGACACAAAATATTTCTCTCCATAACTTACCGACCGGTAAGTAAATACATTATGGCAAAAATCGAATCAGTAAAATCTACAATATTAAAAGAAGCTGCAGCATTGTTTTCTGAGCAAGGCTATGAGCGTACTTCTATGCGGGGAATTGCAGAAAGGGTTGGTGTGTCAAAACCTGCTATTTATTACCACTTTGCAAATAAACAAGCATTATTCGAAGAATTGATAAATACTGCATTTGAATTATCAAAAAAACGTATAGAAGAAATTGCCAAAACTGACTTCGATTCAATTACAAAACTAAAAAATTTAGCTATTGGTTTTTTTGAATCAACTAAAAACAATCCTGAATTTTCTCGATTCATGCACGATTTATCTGTAGGCAATATTCGAAAAAACATCAAATTGAATCACCATGAAGTATTTAGTAAACAACAAGAGTGGTTAAATCAAATATTGAACAATGGTAAAAAACAAGGATTATTAAAGTCCGATATGGACAATATGGTGTTTACCATGACCTTTATAGGAGCAATCAATATGTATATAATGGCATACCTTAAAGGTGATATACAAGAATTAAGCGAAGAATCAGCAATACAAGTTGTTGAAGTTTTGCTAAATGGAATAAAGAAATAAAATTTGGAGTTATTTATATGAGAAAAAATGATTTATACTTGGCAATATTATCGCTATTGTTTTTTTCCACATTTGCATTGGGACAAACAATAGAGCTTGACTTAGAGACTGCCCGCAATATTGCTCTGGAAAACAATCTGCAATATAAACTTGCGAAAGAAGCAGTAAACAAATCTACGGCACAGGTAACCGAGGCACGCGGTGGCATGCTTCCATCAATGAGCGCATTCTCACAATATCAACGCGCTTGGGAGTTGCCAACTGTAATTTTTGACGATCCGTTTAGTGGCGGAAAAATCGAATTTAAAATGGGTACTGCGCATTCTCTTGTTTATGGTTTAAGTTTTCAACAACCTCTATATGTAGGTGGCGCCATTTGGAGTGGTTATCAAATGGCTAAGTCCGGACAAGCAATCGCCCTGGCGCAGCTTGATGCAACCGAACAAAACGTACTTTTGCAAGTAACATCAGCGTATTATGGTTTATTATTTTCGAAATCGGTTGTTAATGTAATGGAACAAGCCTTGGAGACAGCCAAAGAAAATCTTGATCAAGTAAATAAAATTAAATCCGTAGGCCAAGCCTCCGATTTTGACGTATTGCGTGCTGAAGTTCAGGTTGCCAATTTAGAGCCCGGGTTAATTTCAACCAAGAATAATACTAAAATAGCTGAATCACAATTGCTGATGCTGCTTGGAATGAAAAATAATAATAAGGTGACTCCTACTGACGCACTACAATATCAACCACATGGATTTGGTGATTTTTCTTTGGAGGAATTATACAACCGTGCTATGCAGAACCGGGCTGATATTAAAATCATGGACGAACAAAAACGCATTATGCAAAAACGGGTTTCTTTGGCTCGCTCGGCATTATTGCCAAGTATAATGTTCGGAACTAATTACCAATATCAAGGACAACGTGACGATTTTAGTTTTACACAAGATGATTTTTTTAATTCTTTTAATTCAACATTGAGTTTTAGCTTGCCATTATTTACTGGATTCAAAACAACTGGAAAAATTCAACAAGCCAAAGCGGGAGTACGCGAATCGGATTATCAAATAGAGGCCTTGTATAATGCCGTTCAAATAGAGGTCGAAACTGCTTATCTTGCTATAAATGAAAAAGAGCAAGCCGTTGCTACGCAAGATAAAATTATCGATCAAGCTGAAGAGGCACTACGTTTAGCAAGATTACGCTACGCCGAAGGTGTAAGCACACAACTAGATGTAATGAACTCTGAGGGTGCGCTCAATCAAGCACGAATGAATTATCAACAATCGCTATTTGATTACAATATTGCAATTGCTCAATTGAAAAAAGCAATAAATGAATTATAGGAGAAAAATGATGAAATATATAACTAAAACACTATTAACTATTTCCCTTTCCACATTATTATTTAATTGTGGTGGAAAATCTGATGAAAACGAACCTAAGAAAGCGCGAATTGCTGTAAATGTTGCCGAAGTAACATCTCAAGACATTCAAGGTGTTTTGGGTTTTTTTGGAAACATAGAAGGCAACCAAGCTGTTAAAGTTTTTTCAACAGTACCAAATCGTGTTACAAATATTTATGTCGATATAGGCGATAAGGTTAACAAGGGCACGGTATTGGCAACAATAAAGGCGGATAAAATATCTGATGCTGTAACACAGGCAGAAGCAGGCTATGAAGCTACACTATCTCAGTACAATACAACTGAGGCCGAATTCCAACGAGTTCAAAAACTTTTTGATGAAAACGTTGTTAGTCAATCACATTATGATGCTGTAAAAACACAACGTGATGCTTCTAAATCAGCTGTTAAGCAAATGGAAGCTGCGTTATCAGCGGCACGTAGTCAATATCAAGACACAAGGATAAAATCGCCAATTACAGGTGTAATATCTATGAAAAATTACGAGCTTGGTGATATGGCTGCTCCACAAATGCCATTTTTTGAAGTTGTAGATATGAATCCAGTTAAGGTATCAATCAATGTTATAGAAAGATACCTTGGATTAGTTACCCCAGGATTAGATGCAATTGTGACCGTTAATAGTTACCCCGGAGAAACCTTTACAGGTAAAGTAAGTATCGTAAATCCAACTTTAGATGCAATGACTCGTACAGCCAGTGCCGAAATAATTTTAGAAAATACAGATTTAAAATTGAAACCTGGAATGTTCGCAAATGTCGAAATAATTACTAAAGAAAAAACTAATGTACCTGTAATTCCGGATTATGCGATTATTGAAAAAACCGTATTGGATTATTCAGGTGGATCAATAAGCACCGGCAAAGTAAAGATTGAAAAATTTGTATATACTGTACAAGATAGCATTGCTGTTAAAAAACAAATAGAAACAGGTCTTGAGCATAAGAATTTGGTTGAAGTATTGTCCGGTCTTGAGCCAGGAGATATCTTGGTGACACAAGGCCAACACATTCTGCTTGACTCATCAATGGTTAATATTATACAATAATTACTTTTAAGGAATATCTATGATTTTATCTAAACTAGCTATTAAAAGAGGAATTACCTTTTCAATGGTGTATTTAATTGCCATTGGATTCGGCATATTTGGATTGTCCAGTCTAAAGTTAGATTTATATCCCAATATAACTTTCCCAGTTATTGCGGTTATGTCGCAATATGAAGGTGTCGGACCTGAAGATATTGAAGAAGTATTAACTCGTCCATTAGAGCAATCCGTAACCGCTGTGGAAAACGTAAAGAAAATTACATCAAACTCTGGAGCCGGTACCTCGGTTATTATTATGGAGTTTGCTTGGGGTTCCGATATGGAAAAGGCGGAGAATGATGTGCGTACAAATATCGACTTTGTTCGTGATTTCTTACCTGAGGGTTCAACTGATCCTATAACATTTGCGTTTAATCCTGCTATGCAACCGATTGTATATCTTGCTGCTAGCTCAGACCAGCTTGGAATGGCCGAGCTTCGCCGACTTATCGATGAGCAGGTCTCTCCTATTCTAGAACGCTTGCCTGGAGTTGCAAGCACAGATGTTCAAGGTGGCTTAGAGCGACAAATACGTATATTGGTTGACCCACATGCTCTTGCTGCACAAGGATTTTCTTTACAGCAAATCGTACAAATACTACGTATGGAAAATTTACAAATTCCTGGTGGTATTATTGACGAGACAGCTAAAGAATTTTCTGTTAAAACCTATGGACAATATGCCAGTATTGAACAGATTGGCAATACTGTAATTGGACAAAAAAATGGAGTTCCAATTTATCTGAATAATGTTGCTCAAGTTGTGGATGGCTATAAAGAGCAACGAATGGTATTAAGAAATAACGGTAAATCTGCGCTCATGTTGTATGTGATGAAACAAACAGATGCAAACACTGTCAGTGTAGCAAAAGTTATTCAGGAACAATTACCTAAGATTGCTGAAAAGATTGGTAATGGGGTAGAGTTCGAAACTGTTATTGATTTTGCAGATTTCATCAATGATTCTGTAAGCAATCTAAGCAATACGCTTATTCAGGCTGCATTTTTAGCATTTTTAGTACTTCTCTTCTTTCTAAGAAACATACGAAGCTCAATTATTGTGGCTATATCCATTCCTGTTTCAATTATTGTAACATTTTTTGTTATGCGTCAGGCGGGAATTACTTTAAACGTTATTTCTATGGCTGGTCTTGCGCTTGCTGTAGGAATGCTGGTGGATAACGCCATTGTAGTATTGGAAAACATATTCCGACTGAAGGAAGAAGGCATGCCCATAAGACAGGCTGCAGATGAAGGTACATCGCAAGTATCAAATGCTATTATTGCAGCTACTCTAACTACATTAGCTGTTTTTATACCAATTCTATTTGTACCAGGAATTGCTGGAATATTGTTTAACGATATGGCTATCACAATTGTTTTTTCATTATCTGTGTCGTTACTAGTGGCCTTAACATTAATCCCCCTTTTAACTTCAAGATGGGTAAAGTCTGGACAATCTGTAGTAAAAAATAAGTTCTTAAATAGGGTCTCGGATTCAATTGGTAAGTTTTTAAACAACATTGAACAGCTTTATTTAAATAGTCTTGATTTCTTTATGAAGAGACGCAAAACAATGCTTATTGGAATTACAATTCTATTTATTATTACAATTATAATATCGGGCAGAATTGGCGGAGACTTCTTAGGTAATTCAGACCAATCAATGGTTAATATTAATGTTGAGAGAGAAAGCGGTGCGGGCTTAACCACAACAAATGAAACATTTTTAGCAATAGAAAAACTTATCGAAGAAAACGTACCTGAGGCAAAAAATGTTTATCTGACATTTGGCACAGGAGACGTCTGG
>Ga0307992_1002541_pt1 | contig 10350 bp, 16 predicted proteins | sample EllFjometagen133_FD_203162 | JGI IMG/M metagenome (GOLD analysis project Ga0307992, IMG submission 203162) | Marine microbial communities from Ellis Fjord, Antarctic Ocean - #133 | ecosystem: Environmental > Aquatic > Marine > Unclassified | place: Southern Ocean | collected 2014-10-08
TCGTCCTGCTCTTCCATCATCATCTGGCGGCTGATTATCCAGTCATCTTTTTCCTTCTGGGTCATACCTGCCGTCGGGTCTATTATATCATCGACTTTAACATCTACGTCCTTTTCGCCTCGCCGAAGTCTCTCTATTTTCTTTGTCAGTATTTCAATTTCAAGCGACTGTTTTTTTATCTCTGCCGTTCTCTTTACTTCAATTTCACGAAATTGCAGATCGTACTGTTTTATTTTTGACGACTTATCTAAAATTTCTTTTAATATGTCCCTCTCTTCTTTCGATACATCGATCCCCTTAAATTTTTGCTCATTTAGCGCAACGAGCTTTTCTTGCATCCCCGCAATTACTATACCCTCTTCTTTCAATCCCGATATAACTTTTTCGGTTTCTGCCTCGATGCTTTCGGTTCTCGCTTTTGTATCAAATCCCACATCAACTTGACCGGCAATGCCCAGAACGCCGGTTGTTATTCTTTGGCTTATTTTGTTACGTTTATGTGCTATTTCTGTGAGCTGTCCTGTTATGGTGTCTTCCTGCAAGGCATATAATTGCTTCTGTATTTTCATTGTCTCAAGTTCGGCCTCGGCGACTTCGAGCTGCATTTCAATTATTTTTTTGTCAAGGTCAATACTTTTTTCTTTCGCCTGGTTATATAAATCCAGACCCGAGGTTGCCGACCTGACTGCGGTTGAAAAATCTTCCCCTAACATTATCGATAATTGCTTTTCGGCCTCAGTGAGTTCTTTCGTGTCTTTTATGGTAGGTTTTTTGATTTTACTCAATTTGTCAACTTCGCCGGCAAGGCTATTAATCGCTGATTTTTCTTTTTCCAAATGTCGGATATATGCTGGTTTTGTCGAGCATTTTAAGCAACTTAGAAAGCGCCGCTGTAGCGAAATCAATAGATTTTATATACGCTGGTTGAAAAAACATTCCAAGCTGGACTTTTATGTTTTCGACGTATCTTGCCAGTGACAGCGCCTTTTTCCCTGCCGTATCCATCGCCGCCTCATACGATCCAGCTATTCTTGTCCCCGCTTCGAGAACAGCGTTCATCCGAATCTGTGTCTTTTCCATCATCGTGAAGTCTTCGGCTGATTTTCCTACGGCCTCGGCCGCCTCTTCGTATGCGTGTTGGAAATCTACGACAATACCTATCTGTCTAAGCACCCGCGGCATTCCTGTCGTTATTCCGTGGATCACACGCTCGAATGCTTCCGAGGAGTTGACATTTCCGATTACAGCGGCGTCCTGTGCTACACGAGCGAGCTCTGACGCTTTGGTCATGTCAAGTTGCGCCTGTGCCATGCGGATAAGATTCTGACGGGCTTGTATCATTGTGATACCGGTTATCTCAACGCTTTTCTGTAGTTTTGCCATTCTGTCGGCAGAATATCCGGCGTTGTCTCCTACTGTGGCTATCACAGCACCGAGAGTTTCATATCTTGCGGCGAGCTTTGTGGATTCTACCATTATCTTTTTCGTATAATGCGTCGCCGCTGCTGACAAAACAGCGAAAACATCCATCTTTGATATTTTATTCCTGAAATCCGCCAGAATGCCATGTGCTTTCTTGGCACCCTTTTCCAGACCGGTTGTGTCGAGTCCAGTTCCCCAAAATAAGCTATTTTCGCCCTTTACCAGCCCCATCTTGTTACCTCACTCTTTTTCGCTGCTCTTTATTCTGTATAATTCTGCTTTTGGCCTTTGACTCGTTGAAAATATCCCACCTGAGAGGCAATCGGTTTTCGTTTAAGCGGATACCCTCATTTAGATATTTGCCACTCTTTTCGTAGTTGCCGTCCTCGAACTCCATTGCCGCCAAAAGGTTTAAAATCTCCGGGATAATAACAGCCGAATTAGTCGAACATAAATTTTCATATTGTCCCTTTGGCTGTTTGGAAAGATAAACAGCTTTCTCGAATAGCTCTCTGGCTTTCTCTTGTTTTTTTATGTCAAGATAGAATTGCCCCATGATTAAATACATCGATATGAGTTTGTCTGTATATCTGAGTGATTCTTTCATTACTCGTTCGGCGTTCTTGCGATCCTTTTGCTGTGTGTAGGCTCCGAGAATATTGGCGAATACTTCAAGATATGCGAACCATCCGTCATGATAATCCACGGCCCGCATTAATTCCATCCATCTGTCGCCGAGTTCCGCCACCTTATCAAAGTCATTTGTGGCATAATATGTCTTGATTATGTGAGTTAGGATGTGCATGTCATCAGGGTTCTTGTCGTACTCTTGTTCAAGCAGTGTCAGGCTGCGTTCTTTTTTCTCGATAAAGAGGTCGGCTTTCTGGAATAAATAACCGTAATGGTTGAATATTACATTCTCGATGAAATAATACGGGGTGTCAACGCGGGCTTTGTTGTGGATCGCAAACTCGTACAGCGGCTTTCCGGTGTTTCTGAATATCCGGCTCTGTGTGACTTCTGCATATTCGTTTGTCTGTATAGTGTAGAAATTGTGCAACTTCACAAACATGGTGTTCATTTCTGAAAATCCGGGGTTGAGAAGCGCGTCCATTAAGGTGTAAACGCTGCTCTGTGTCAGTTCCTCGTCTGCATCGACGATCATAATCCATTCTCCGGTAGCCTTGGCGATCCCGTAGTTTCTCGCGTCTGAGAAGTTCCACGGGATGAACTCTTTCTCGTAAATCTTATCTGTGAATTTCTTGGCGATGTTTACCGTTCTGTCTGTCGATCCCGTGTCAACGATTATCAGCTCCGTTTGGGGCTGGAGTGTCTCGTCGTCTTTCATATTGATTATGGGGAGAAACGAATCAAGGCAACGCTGTAGATTGGCCTCTTCGTTCTTTACGATCATACAAATACTTACATTATATTTAAAGTCTTTCATCCCTTTTCCTATTCCCTTTCGTTACAACAAGTCCGCTATTTCTCCGATGTCCTCAATTTCCCTTACGCCGTCTCTATTGCCGGCATCATCGTCTGATTCATAGCTCGGTATTGAAAGCAGAAGCATTGTTAAGTTCTGCCATGAATGTTTCCACAAAATGTCCTCTATCGGAAACCGAAAGTATTTTACTATTCCGCCGATGATTTCCCAATAGTTGATTGGGCCTTCGTGTTTGTCGCCCCGACCAGATTTAGTTTTTTTACCGAGGCGATAGATGCCAAAAAATCAGTTACGTCCATCTGCGTAATTACGAGATTGAGCAGCTTGAGCGTTTCGTGCGGGTCGAGATTGCGGGTCAGATATCGTTCCAGAATCCATCGCTTGATCCGTGGGTATAAAAGCGTCGGTTCTCTGTTAATAATCGCGAGAGACAGTATTCTCACCATCTTGCCACGGTTTGCTATGATGCTTTTCAGCCCGGCGTCGAAATAATCATCTTCTTTTTCTACGTCTATGGTTGCCATTGAGAGGATTAATTTCGATATGTGGAATAACACGCCCAAGCATATCGGATAGACCATGAACGTGCGCTCTGTGGGTAGCATCCCTATTCTGTGTAATATATTCGGGTGGTTCGCCGTTACCTTGAAGTCAACGCCCTCTTGTAGAATTGCCCGTAATATTTCCGGCGCGACCTGTTCCGGCTTTTCTTTCTCATCTTTATTTTTTGATGTCATCTGTTTCCCCTTTCGATTTGTTTGATAAAAGGGAGCCGGTTGCTTATTGGTGCAAAAGGCTCCCTTTTATGTGTCACACGAATTTTGTTACGTGTTTGTATCCCCCTCCATAGGGAGTCTTGGGTTCCACTTTTTTATTTGACTCATCCTTTGGTTCGGTTGCGGTTGTCTCCTCACGGTTAGGGGCTTTTTTCTTTTTACTGTTCATGATACAAACTCCCTTGTCCGTTCTGCATTAAACCTGTGTGATAACACACGGCGAAATTGCTATTGACGACGCCGGGATTAACACGCCACACTTAAATGAAAGCGTCCCCGAGTCCGTCCTTGAAAATCTGAGATTCCCACCGGCTGCTATTGATGCCCTCGGCACCTCGATTTTGAGTTGTTTGCCGTTGATTGTTTTTGACAAAGCATATATGCACTGCTCTTTTACCACGACTGCTGTCGTCGGGAATGAATAAGCACCACCAACCGCCGAGCCTCCGAATGCCGCTATGAGAGTTTTTGTCCCCATGTCTCGGAGTGAAAACTCAAAGGATTTGATACCACCAGATAATACCGAAATATCCGGCGTATCCTCTTCCTCAATCATTATGTCGTTTTGCGTCGGTGCCTCAATAATAAAATTGGCGCTGTCCGGTACGACATTTCCGATAGTGTTAAGGCTCGCGCATGTTGCCATTGATTTTGTTGCCGTGATATCGCCGAACTGTATGTAGCTTAATCCAACGAGCCGCACATCTGATCTTTTGTCAGACATTGTTCCTCACCTCGCTTCTATGTTTTAAATTGTATTGTGCATTCTGTTCGTAAAGATGAATAATGTATTCCTGTCTGGTCAATGTCCTCGAAAGTGTTATGACCGGATATCTCTACGTCAAAATATTTCGTTGCCGATGCGTATGACTCAAGTACGGTTATTATTGCCGTCGTCATTGCACCGAGGTTTTTGTCGTCCTGCCGTCCTGCCTGTAAATCAGGAGCGAATGCGTTTATCATCACCGTGCATCGCTGCAAGTCGATGTCGTGCCCGCCTGTCATTGTCAGGACTTTCAAGGTTATGTCTCTTGTCGTAGAATTAACTGGACGGTTGCCTCTGTAAACAGCCCCGTCGATCGTTGCCCGAACTGCGGCCACGTTTACGACAGGGAACAACAAGTCGAGGACGTCGTATTCTGTTTTCATAATACCGCCCCAAGCTCACGTTTCAGAGTTTTCATTAAATCTGCACCTTCGTATGCTGCTCCGGTTATGACGTCGTAGCCCATTGATTCCACAGCGGCGGCGTATTCCATCCCGGCAACCACCACCAATTGCATGCCCTCGTCAAAACGTTTTGCCAGTTTATTTACCAAATCGATAGCATCCAGTTCCCCTTCTTTTTCTCCCGCTATATCGAGCTTCTTTACTGCCCCGTTAAAAATGATTGCATAAGCGATTGAGCTTGTCAGGTTTCCTGTCTGGTCGATGTACGTATGGTGTTGCCTGGCGTAATTTACAGTTTGTATTCCGACATAAGTTAAAGTCCTAAACATCTTTTTGAGTTTATCGGCCTTGAATTTGTCAATATCCCGGTCGATATCCTTCATTGAGAATTTTGGTATAAGGCTTTTACCCATGTCATCCCTGGCACTTTATCTCTACGTGTTTCTGGTAATCCAAAAGGTGAACCATTATGTGTTCTGAGGAAAAGAAACTCAGTTTGGCTTTTTCCGGTACGGTCGAGACGCCTGAGAAGCGGTCAGCGTATATCCGATACCTGTAATTTAAAACGGCTCCACCGTCACCTGTGGCGATCTGGCCGCTTGCCTCCTGAATGTCACACACAATCCCTATGGTGTGGGTAGTCCCTGGAGTCCATACACCGACGGTGTTGCGTGTTCCGGGGTCTACCCATGTAATAGTTGCCGTATGTGGATATTTCTTCACCATAGCTTGTTATACCTGCTATCGAGAGGAACGCTGACCGTTGCCGGGGCTACGCCGTGTTTTTGCAGTAGTTCCCTCCGCAACGCCATCAGCGCCCCAGTCGAGTATTTAATGTATTTCGATCCTTCACGGAAATCCGGATGGTTTGCAAGTATGAGATAGATATCGGCTGCGGCAAGCTCTACCTGAGATTGATTTCCAGCGGAGTAGGTTGTTGATGAATCGCTCACTCCTCTGTCTATCAATGCCTTTGCAAGCAGATTGTCGTTTTCGTATTCAAGCATACTTTGTAATGATTCGAGTAGTGTCATTATCTGGCTCCGTCAGGTGTTAATTATGCCCCGTAGGTCGTGTGAGATTCTGTGTCGAGAATCCAGCACATATCGATTGTCGGCCATGTCGGGAATGCGTTCGTTTCACCCATTGTCCATTCAGTAACTGGGTTTGTTTCTCCCCACTTGCTGACAAGAACATGACCCTTTTTCGCGATTGTCGCCTGTTTCGGCGTGTTGGTTTCCATCGCTATCGGGCCGACAAGTGTCTCTCCGAGAGGGAGGTCAGGCGCAAATAGTACGTACCTGTCTGCTCCGTCTGCGTCGAGCCAGGGATCGGTTGCCGTGATGCCGTGTGCGCTGGTTTCAATGTCAATGGAAGTGTCAACGATAACAATTGTCGGCAGTCCCTGTTCAACCAGCATCTCGTTTACCATCTTGAGTGACGGCGCGAGTTTTACCCATGCACCAGATACAAACAATGCGCTTGTATAGTTTTGCACCTGAGTTGATGTGCGGAATGCGATCCATTTAGAACGGTTCATGACGATGTACTTTATGGACGACCCGGCGGCTCGTGCCTCAGCAACAATTGTCTCGATATTTGTTATCGGGGCATTTGACGCATAGGCTCCTGTCGTCCAATATTGATCGGCGGCAGAATTAACTTCCTTGTTGGTTGCTGGCAACTGGAAATCAATCGAACTCTGAGTAATAATACCCGCAGAATTAGTCGTATTGAGATCAATCGTGCCTCCGGCCATTGCCTGTATAGCCAGATGTTCAAGTCGTGCGTTCACGCCGTCCACGCAGAAATCAATATCACCGAATATAAGCGCCAAAAGCTGATCCATGTTTTGCGTACCCATAGCTTTCAGGACGTTATAATCGTTAAGATCGGTTTCTCTCATTGGCCGTGAGATTCTAATAGGCGGAATCTCTCCGGTAAGGCGACTTACGACTTTTCGGGTTTTCACCGGTGCAGACGAGTTGTATGATACCACGTCGGCTGCTACTCTGTTGCCCTTGCTTCCGATTAGCGTTTCCCATGAAAGCGAGTTAACGTGTCGAACAGGGAAAAAGTCGGGCCAGTACAGTTTATCATAAACCCGGTTTTTGAGATAAATTCCCAGTGTTTTTGCGGATACTTCCTCAAGAATACTGTGTTCCATTGTAACCCACCTCCTATGCAAATCTAATGCGAGCGGTTAAAGGTGTTTTTACGCCTTCTGATGGCGCGTAGTAAGGCAGAATCGACTCGTCGACCGTGCCGCGGACTACTGCGCTGGCTGTGATATTCTGCAAGGTGTAACCAGATTCGAGTCGTACCCGAACGGCGTCTTGGAGTAGACAGTCGGCGTCAAATGCGGAAGCGGCCCCGCTTGTGGCTGCGGCTGATGCTTCCAGAATTTTAGTGCCTGTAACGGCGGTTGAGTTGAGACCTCCGCCCGCTGCGGTCAGATAAATAATGTCAGTTCCAACGCCGCTTGTCTTTGCCCCGATTGTTATAGAGGCGATTGTTGCGGCCGACCCCATGCCATCGATCATTATATATTCACCGGCCTTAAATTCCTGGCCCCGTGAGTTCGGTAAACTCGAACTGTATACATAAATCGTAACACATGCAGATGTCCCGAGTGTTCGTTTGAGTGCTGCGGTCTTTACGATATTGTAAAGGCCTACTGAGGATGCACTTGCGGCAAGGGGTGTCCCCGGATGTAAGAACTTCGTGGTCGTGGGGATTCTTGTGGTTCCAATAGTTACCCCGCCCTGTATATCCTCAAGCACAGCCAAAAACACCGGATTATACTGCGTTTCCGTTTGTTTTATGATTTGCAATCCCATAACGGATTACTCCTTCGCTGCTGTTTCGGAAGAAATTATTCCCTCAAACGGTGCGTTTTTCGGTGCGCCCGTGCCGGTGAGATTCGCGGCGTAATCCTTAACCATGTTCTCAGCCATTGTTTGCCCCGCCGCTCCCGTTTTTACTGGGGATAGTTCTCCCGCTTCAAGTTTCACATCGATACTTGATTGTGTTTGTTTATCGACTGTCGCCTTAAAATCAGTGACCGCCGATGCAATTTGTTCAGGGTTAGTCTCTGTGATGCTGGACGCAAAATCCTCAGACAGCCCTTGCTCTTTAAGTTCTGCCTTCACTTTGGTCACCAAGTCCCCGGCGGAAAGTGTCGTGCTGAGTCCTGTCAGCATTTCTTTCAGCTCTCCAACCGTTGATTCAAGACTTGAGATTTTCTTTTGGTCTTCGCTCAAGGTTTCGCCCTTTTCCTTCGCTTCTCTCTCTGCCTCGGCGTCTTCGTCTACTTTCTTGGCCTCGGCTGCGAGTTTCTCGGTGTTCGTTTTGACGGCGGCAGTTACCCGGCGATCGGTTTCGCTCTGCAGCGCTTTCTCGAATGCCTTGTCGAGTCCGGCTTCTTTCAAAGCTGCCGTAAAATCGTCGCCCGTTAAGTCCGCTGTCTTTTTCGTGTCCGTTGCGAGTTTCGTTACTGCTGCCTCTATATCGTCCACGGATTCAACTGTGATTTTGCTGGCCAGTTCTTCAGCAAGACCTGCTTTTTTCAGTGCTTGCTTTATCTCCTGCTCGAATTTCATTTTGTTTATTCTCCCGTTTTATGCTGTTTCGTTATCAGTGCCATTTAATTTTAGACGCAAAAAAGCCGAACGATTTTGATACTCGTCCGGCTCGGTTGTTCCGATACCCTTATTTCGTCTTGCTTTTAGCTGCCGTTCATAATCCTCTTGCACAGGATTAATCCGGGCAGCCCACAGTTATTTTATAATTTCATTCTTTTCAACGTGTGTCATTTTGCCGTCATGAATACAGAAAGTAACTTTTCCATAAAACGGTGATCCGCTGGTTTTTGTAATATTAGTATTTTGTAACCTTGTTTTAAATAAAGCAATAAAACTCTCAATGTCAAGGCTTTTTTTCTCACTCATGATTTTAGTTCTCCGGGACACATCAGTTTCTCGTATGCGTCAGTGAGAATTTCAGCCCGTCTGAATACGATGGTGTTGTACTGACACGGGGCATCTATGCCGTAAATGTCAAGTGATGTTATCTCGAATCCGGCGGTCTCAAATCCCTCAATTAATTCCGTCAAAGGGAGTGCGTTGTCGATGACTTGCAGTCGGTCAGCGATATGCTCTCGCGCCGCTCGTTGGTATCTGGCATCTGGGATATTCAAAAATACCCATGTGTTTTCCCCAGAGAGTCTGACGATTGTATTCAGCACGGCATCTGTATACTTCGGGTCGATATGCTCGAACACGTCCACCAAAACTATCCCGTCATACGTTTTCCCTTTTAACGTCATGCTGGTTATGTCACCAACGTAATATTTCACGTTTCGCTGTTTATATTGCTTCTGTGCATATGCTATCAATTTCGGCGATATATCAACGGCAGTGACGTTGGCCCCAAGCTGTCCCATGAACTTTGATGTGATTCCCGTCCCGCAACCCATATCAAGGATAGTGTCGCCTGGGTTCACCATCTTGCCGAGACTGACCTTTACCAGGTCGTGGCGGTGGTTCTCCTGCTTGAGATATTCGAGTGAATTGTCGTAATATTTAGCGACTCTATCCCTTTCGTCTGGCTTCATATCACATGCCTTTCTGTTTTATCATGAGGTATTCGGCAAGACTCCGACAAACCCCACTGGGGTGCAACTTATCGATTGCATAAGCCGTCACAGCCGCGAGTATCGGCAAATCCTTTTTTCTGTTGCCGCTGTCGTGACTCATGGACTCAGGACTGAGATAATTATACAGATAATACTCCTTCGATTCCGTGACACTGGTAAATATACCCTTTGATATCAGATACGTTATGACCACAGAATCTTGCACGGCGTTTATTCGGCGAATCCCGGCCTTTCTGAGCGATTGCGCTATCTCAGCATAAGCCTCAAGCAGCACCTCACGGCTAAATACAGACCGCCGAGTGATTAATCCCTTGCCTGTCATTAGTTGATCCACCAGGAGGCATTGCATCGGCTTTATTTCGGTATGCCACACGTTGTGACATATACATCCCTCTGAAACGGGCTTTGTGGGTGCCGCAATATGAACAGACTCGTTGCCGTCACGTCTGAATTGCAGAAGTTCCTCGATTAGTGCCGGGTTATATGGATCGTCGATGTCCTGAAAGAATACATATTTCCCGTCTGCACCTCGCAACCCGACTCTTTCTGCCTCAAATGTTCCTGCGTTGGCATTTATGTTAATCGCCTTGTAATTGTCACCGGGAGCGAAGATATTTGACAGCCCTGCCAGTGCTCGCGCCGTGCCGTCAGCTGAACCATCGTTCACAAAAACAAACTGGTAATTGTGGAGGTCGTTTTTCCGCAAACTCGCGACTATTTCTCTGCAACGCCACCCGATGAAGTCTTGGCCGTTGTATATCGGTAAAATAACGCTTATCTCAGTCGATTCTACCATTTAATATTTCCCCCATTTTTGCCAGATACGTGTGATCTCGCAATACCCTTTCGAGTCCAGCAGCAGCAATCCGTTCTCGCTT
>Ga0307992_1002542_pt1 | contig 10347 bp, 11 predicted proteins | sample EllFjometagen133_FD_203162 | JGI IMG/M metagenome (GOLD analysis project Ga0307992, IMG submission 203162) | Marine microbial communities from Ellis Fjord, Antarctic Ocean - #133 | ecosystem: Environmental > Aquatic > Marine > Unclassified | place: Southern Ocean | collected 2014-10-08
TGCTTTTACGCTTTTAGAGATCATGACAAGTTAGGTAGAGGAATGTTTAATAAAACTATCTTTTATAAAAAAGGTAAATATTACAGAGACTGGCATCTAGATATGAGAAAAAAAGTAAAAAATAGTTTCGGACTAGGGATCTTCCCTAAAGGGAATACTAAAGTTAAAGTACTTATTAAAGACTGGGGACTAGAGTCCAATAGAGAAGATGGGAAATGTAGGGTATGGGGTTTTGAAATAGTATAAATAAATTACCTAAGGACTAGAAAATAGAGAATAAGATATGATTATATTTAAGAAAAGTGGAATATTTTATGACAATGATATGAATCCTGAGGTTGAGGATTATGTATATGAAAAAGTGGATAGCATAATACCTCATCTTACTGAAGTTATAGAATTTGATAAAAATTTAACTTTAAGAGATTTTTTTAATCTACTTGAGTTAGATGAAGAGTTGATAAATATTGTCTTCGGAAGTCATCTTGGGCATTTTCCACTTGGACCTTTTGTTGAAGAAGTAAATAACGATTGCATTCCTGATGGTAAAGAAGAGATGGAATATATCAAATGTTCATGGGTATCAGATCAATTTGACTATCGTCTGTTTTATGAAAAGCACAAAGATGATAATAAAGATGAAGATGAAGAAGTAACTTCTATATTTGGTATGACTCTTCATGAGCCTACAGAAGAAGATGAGAATGAGATTTCTATCTATGTAGATGTACATGGATGGGGTCTATATGCCCCAAACGAAGATGTAGAGTATGATGAAGATGAAGATATTCCAACTCATACTTCATATGCTATAGAGTTTACACCTTTGAATAGAATGGCTCATCTTCCTATTAAATTAGATACTCATATTAAGATGAGAAATAGAAATGAGATAGGAAATGAAGATCCTATCGCAGAAGGGAATATGGAATTCTCAGTATTTGAGGCTGTTGGTGCTATTCTTTCAGAAATTAGTTTTTGTGGTCTGCCTAAAGATAGAGATGGAAAATGGCAGGATATAATTGATAGCGTTGATGAAGCAAAAGATAAACTTAAAGATGAAGAAGATTATGATGAAGATGGAGAAAAATAATGGCTAGTAGTTTAATAGTAGAAGTGTGTGAAGTGAAAGAAGTTCGCAATCATAAAGGGGCTGACCGCCTTGATTTATGCGTAGTTAAGGGATGGCAAGTAGTCACTGGTAGAGATCAATATAAAGTTGGAGACGTTGTCATTTTTATTCCACCTGATACTTTGGTTCCTTCTGAATTAGCCGATAAGTTAAACATCAGAAACTATCTTGGAGGCAAAGATAAGAATAGAGTAAAGACTGTTCGTCTTCGTGGAGAGATGTCTTTTGGCCTTGCTATTAATGTTCCGGAAGATAAGGATTGGGAGGTAGGTTACAACTGTGCTTCAGATATGAATATAAAAAAATATGACCCTCCTCTGAGAGCTACGGCAGGAGATGCAGCTCCAGAAGATGCTCTATTTACTAAGTACACTGATATTGAAAATATAAGAAATTTTCCAGATGTATTTAAAGAGGGAGAGCCAGTCATTGCTACAGAAAAAGTGGATGGGAGTTCTGGCCGTAATGGAATAAGTTTCTCAATTTTGGAAGATGGTTCTAAGATTTACGAGTGGAAAGCTGGCTCTCATAAAATAAAAAGAAAACGTCCTGCTGATGAAGATATATCTAATAATATTTACTGGTATCCTCACAGTTTAAAACCTGTTCGGGAAATGGTTGAGCATATGCATAAAACTATACCTGGTAATAATGAAGTAATTTTATATGGTGAAATTTATGGTAGAGTTAGAGGTGGACATAAGTCTCTTCATTATGGAAAACCTAATAGTTTAAATTTTGTAGCTTTTGATATTAAGTTAAATGGTAATTATATAAGTTGGAATCATTTGAAAAAAATGTGTGAACATTTCAATGTTCCACATGTTCCTGTTGTATCAGAGTTTAATTTTAGTTTGGAGAAAGCTAAAGAGTTTTCCTCAGGTGATTCTCTCCTTGCCGCAAGAAATGGTATGGAAGAGCCTCATATGAGAGAAGGTATTGTTATTAAGCCTATCGTAGAAAGAAGAGACCCTGCTTTTGGTAGAGTTGTAGTTAAGTTTCTTAATGATGACTATATCATTTTGAAAAATAAAGCTTATGATAAGGGAGAAGTTGTAGATTTTAAGGACGAATGATTATGACAGAAGAAGAAAAACAAGCTCGATCAATGTCTTATGACTCTCAGTTGATATATTATAATCAGCTAAAAACTAAATATGAAGCTTGTGAGAGAAATCTAAAAAATAATCCTGAGAAGTGTGGAGGAGAGGATCATATTAAAGGCACTATGAATGGGTTGTTAGAAGGTATGACTCTTCTGAATCCTGATCATATTTCAATTTGTATGGAAGCACAAAACGATAAGAGAGGTTTCGATGATAGTGAATGAAGATGTTAAACGCAAACTTGGAAAAATTCTTAGTCAATATAAAGATAATATAGAAAATGTAAAAAACTCATTAGCAGATTTTAATGATACAAAAATTGCTAGAAAGCATTTGAGAGATGCAGAATTTTCTGTGATGAATGCTATGCATGAGATAAGTTGGATAGGACTTAAGCATGAAGAAGAAGTACAAGAAGAAATATTATCATATGCAGATGAGGACAACCCCTCAGCAGACATGGGGTGATGTTCCCTGTATGCAATTTGTAACTCTGACTTTTTGGAAAGGATACGTTGCAGGGACTAAACAATTTTATCCTTGTCCATCACTAAGACTTATTAATGCGGAGACAGAGGAAACTGTAGAAGAAGTTCATGGCAATGGAAAAGTAGAAATGTGAACTGCCTCACCCATAAAGGGTGAGGCTTCTTAGCTCTTTATCAACTGAATAATGACTAGATTGAGTCAATTGATTCTTTCTACAAAAACTTACATCAACTATGTTTTCTAAAGTCGAAAACATAGTTGATACAGAGGTCTCTGTATCCCTAAGCATTAGATTTCTACGTTCCGTAGAAATTAAAGTTTTTAATCCTTCAGTTTCTATGCACTGAGCACTTTTCAAGTCTCTATCTTCTGTATAACCGCAAGAACAAGAATAAGTTCTCTGCCATACAGGTAGTTTATTTTTAGTGTTGCAGACAGGGCAAAGTTGAGTAGAAGAAAAGAATTTATCAACCATTATAGGTGTATGTGATTTTTTCTTTAAATCACTAATTATTCCACCTATAGCAGTGTTTTGAATTTTCTTTCCATGGTTCCCAGATTGCCAGGCTTTGATGCTCTCATCCTGAAAGATTACATATTTATAATTATTTATTAAACAAGAAACTATTTTGTTTTTAATATCTTGTTTTTTGTTGTTAAGTTTGTTGTATAGTTTTTTACGTTTGAGTTGATCTTTAAGTTTATTATTAGAACGTTTTCTATTCTTCTTCATAATCTTACGATCTAACTTCTTTAACTGTTTAGAAACAGGGACTTGGTATTTAAGTTTAATACCGTTAGATAGAGTTAGTTGTGTTTCACAACCAAAGTCTATACCTATACTTTTATTAGGAATGTTCTTTTCTATTTTACTTATAAAAGCAGTAATTTTAAAGTAATAATCTCCAGCTTTTTCTATTAAGTTAGCGTTAGCTAGATCAGCGTCTTTAGGTATTTGTTCTAGACCTCTAACTTTGACTGGTTTTTTAAGACCTTGTATTTTAACAGAGCTACTGGCTTTTATAACTTTATAAGTAATGTTATTTTGATTAAGAGGGATACAGTTTACATAACTTTTAAACTTAAGTTTTCCTACTCTTAAACCTTTTTTCTTAGCTTTAGATAGATTGAGTATATTTTGAAAAGTTCTGTCTCTTAAAGTCTGTTTCATTTGAGAAGAGATGTGAGAGAGTTTTCTAGTTTCAAAAGTATCTTCAACTTTAATAGATACTTCTTTAATTTTAGTATCATAAGTTTTAATGTCAGGACTAGAAAGTATAGAATTGTAGAGCCATTTACCTTCTAAGAAAAGAAGTTTGAGATGTTCTAAAGAGTGTTTTGAGAGTTTAGATTTGTCTATTTTGAGTTCATAGACTTTACAATCTTGAGTTTTTCTCTTTTCTTTAGTCTTTAGTTTTGTTTCTAATCTAGTCATTATACTATATATTTCGGTATATAAAGGGAAAAACCTTTAATAAAAAGAAGAAAATATGAAAAAATTAAAAAATAATAGTGTAAAACATCAGCCTTCGGCTGATTATAAGTCTGATTCATCCCCCACCACAAGGGTGGAGGTTTTCTCAGACAGAAATATAAATAGGGACTATAAACTTTATAACTTTAATAAGAAAGAAGGTAGTAAAGATGGCAGTAAAAGTTTTAAAACTAACAAGTGTAGAAGATATTATTGGGGACTACGAAGAGGTAGACGGTAAGTGTTTTATGGAGAATCCAGCTAAGCTCATAATGGTTCCAACAGAAGATGGGGGAATGGGAATGGGTATTATGCCATGGGTCCCATATACTGATGATGAAAAAGTTGAGATCAAAAAAGAATGCATTATGTTAAAACCGATGGAACCTTCTCAAGGTATAAGAAATGAGTATAATGTTAGGTTCGGGACAGGAGTCACTGCTCCATCTCATGATTTGATTTTATAGGAGAAAATTATGGCACTTGAAAAAGTAGATTTAATAGGTTCAGTTATATGCCTATCAGAAGAATTAATGAAAAATCCTCAATACGTTACACATAATGAATCTCGTATAGCGATTGTAGCAGGGAATTTAAGAAAAAAGATAAAAGAGCAAAAAGAATTTTGGATGGGCTATCCAAAATGTATAAATATAGAGGGTAAAAGGGCAAAGGAGAAAGATTATATGCTCTTATCCTACGAACTGATGGCAGGAGCAGTTAATTATCAATACTGGTATGGTTCTTCCATCATAAGACCTAATGGATCTGGGGCTACTAAGATGTATGAAATGCTTGATGAAAGTTTTAAGCTTGCAGGTTCAATATATAGTGTAGGACACAGAACTGTTTGTGAAGATGCATGTAAAAACTTTATGAACATGATAGTTGATCAGAGATTACCTAACTCCGAAAAAAGAATACATCATGTTCAAGAAATTCTTGATAGTATGAAAGATGGTCCTAATGTTATATCTATTCTTATAAATGCTATACACGGAAAGGATATTGGAGTAGAGCAATTTTTAGGGGTAATAATTTCTACGTATCCTGGTTATGCAGGAGATATGTTTTTGAAAAGACCATTCCTTTTAGCTATGATGCTCTATAGAAGGATTCAGTGGTTTAAGAAAGATATTCATATACTACCTATTCCATCTGACTATCAAATTCCTAAAATGCTTATATGGCTAGGTTGCATACAGTATTCTGAAGAATTGTCAAATATGATTTCTAATAATATTTTGATACCCTCTGGCTCTTTGATGGAGGCAGAGATCAGAGCTGCTTCGATATTGGTATGTAAACTATTGTCGTTAGCATCAGGCCTAAGTATGTGCGATGTTGATACTTATCTATGGTTGAATAGGAATAAATGCACTGATCAATTTCATTTAACTGTTACTACTGATTATTAACTAAAAAAATAAGAAAAGGTGAAAATTTTAAATTTTTAGATTGAAAGTGAAAGTTTTGTGGTTATTATGGGATTATGGGATATAATAAAAAAACTGAAACAACTGAAATAGAACTTGAAAAAGAGTCTGAAGAACTTCTTGCTGAACTTAAAAAAGAGTCTGAAGAACTTCTTAACAAAGAGTCTGAAAGAGATCTTGAAAGAATGGATGCAATTACTCACAAGGTACTACAGGAATGTGAAGGTGATCCCAATGAAGTATTTATTGAAAAATTATTAAAAGCACATAAAAAATTTCAAATCGAGTTTATAACAGATGACCAAGGAGAATCAATGAACGGCAAAAATATGGGAACACCAGTGAGAAACCAATCAACTCAAACTGAAATAGTAAGACAGGTTGAGCATAATATTGTTTTTGATGATGAGGATAGTATTACATTTGGAGAGGAATCTCAAAGTTCAATACCATCTTGTGTATCAGATAACGTATACTCTAGAACTCCTGAAGAGTTAAAGGATTTGAAAGATTATGCAGAGAAGCAGGACGGATCAGCAATAATTAGTGGCAAAACTAATTTTGCAGATCAGATCAAAATAGATTTTATACCTTCTATTGACTATCGTATTATGTGCAGATTTTTAGGGGCTACAACTGTTGGAGAGATAAAGAATCATCCATATCAATCTAATCCTCTTATCACTCTGATCTTAATGGAGTCACTAGAGAAGTTTATGAAGTCCAAGGGTTTTAATTTTGTGGGAGAGTTGAATTTTGACCAACATGGTAATTCCATTCCCCCAGATAAAAATCCATGGCATGTAAAAGGTAAAGAGACTACTTTTACGACAACTGGGTTTTTATACTTTGAACACGAATCTGGGAACAAGCAGAACAATGTTGTATATTTTTTGTATGCAGACTTGGAGAGAGGTGGATCTCAAATAACTTGCTATAGTAATGATACTAAGAAGTCAAAAGACTTCATCAACGATTTAGAAGAATACTCTAAAACTAATAATTGTTTGAGAGGGGCTAAGCTTAAAGATGTTAATATGATTTCTGCCTCTTTCTCAGAAGTAGCTATCAATGACAAATATACTTGGGACAATTATTACTATCCTGAGAGTATTAAAGAATTGTTTGATCTTGAAGTTCTTGGTTTTATGGAAAATGTCGAGCAATATAATAGATGTGGTATTAATAAGAGAGGCCTAGTAATTTTTGGAAAACCGGGAGGAGGAAAAACTACTTTAGGGCATATCATCTGCAATCTTGTTCCTGAACATACTGTCATATGGATTACTCCTGAGATTTTGACAGAGAATAATTATAAGAGTATGTCTTCTATAAAAGCTCTTTACAAATTAGCTGATTTCTTATCACCTTGTATTATTTTGTTGGAAGACTTAGACTTATTTAGTCAAGACAGAGATCGTGGTGGAGATGTAATGGCTCTTGGTGCTTTGATGAATGTTCTTGATGGGGTCAATTCTATCAAAAATTCTATTACGATAGGGACGACAAATAGGCTTGAGACTATCGAAAAAGCTTTGAAAAACAGGCCAGGGAGGTTTGACAGAATTGTTGAGATCCCCCCATTGACAGATGAGCTAAGAGATAAAATGTTTAGAAATCGTTTGTCTGATTGGAAAGTTAATAAGAATGTTTGGGCATATCTTGTAGAGCATACTGATGAATGGACAGGTGCAGAAGTGCAGGAACTAGTTAATAGTTTGCATCTTAAGCATATAAGCAGTAAAAGGAAAGTGAAGGAAATAGACAAAAAGTGGGCTGAAGAGATCATAGAGACTATGGATAAGTTCGGAGTAGGAGAAGCAAGTTCTAGATTTGGCTTTAGCGGGAAAAAATTATAGAAAAATATGAAAAACGCTAAAGAAAAAAAGTGATTATGCCGAAGAGGAGGTATAGGGATATTTGTCACGCTATGTAAGTCTTTTGTTTTTAATGACTTGTAGATATCTAAAAAATATTTCTAAATTTTTAGTTTTGTTCTTGACTTATGAAAAGAAAATAGTATAATAACTAAAAATAATGTTGAGAAAAATTATATCTGACAATTAAATCAGGTTGAAAATGTCGAAAGGAGACATAGTATGGCAAAGTATGTAGATCATATCGCAAATCCTGAGACTCCACAAAAGGAGCAGGCTAAGGCTACTCAGGTACAGGCAAGAAACGGTGGGTTCGTCTTTAAAGTCGATGACTGGAAGAGACTTGATCGTTTCCTTATTATTGGAAATGAAAATGGCAGCTATTATGCTTCAGAGCGTCAGTTGACTGTTGAGAACTACGACTGCATTTTGAGATGCTTAAAGTTAGACAGTAAGAGAACTGTTGATCGTGTCGTTACTATCAGTGATGAAGGTCGTGCTGTAAAGAATGACCCTGCATTGTTCGCATTGGCAGTTTGCAGTGTGCATGGAGATGAAGCAACAAGGGCTTATGCTAACAAGGTTATGCCTAAGGTAGCTCGTTTCTCAACCGCTCTATTCACCTATGTTGATGCTGTAATAACATTGAAAGATGGTCGTAAGGGCAAGGGACTATTGAGAGCCATGGGTCGTTGGTATACTGGGAAGGATGCTGTGAAGCTTGCTTATCAGATATGTAAATATCCTGGTCGCTCAATTGGTGGTCAGAGATGGACTCATGCAGATATGCTTCGTATGTGTCGTCCAAGCCGTACTACAAGGAACGGTAAAGCATTGCAAATTCCTTCTGAAGATCATGCAACTGTTTTTCATTACTCTACTCACGGAGTAACAACTGCTAAGGAAGTTACTAAGAGAAAGGCAGAGTTCTATGCATCAGAGAAGAAGCAGGAGGCCGTAGGTCTTACTGCTGCTCAGTTTGATGCTTTGAAGGATAGCAAACTTAAGTACATCTGGGGTCATGAGAAGTGCAGTAAGGCAACAGAAATTAAGGAAGTTATTAGCCTTGTTAAGAATTTTAATTTGACAAGAGAGTCTGTTCCTCCACACTTCAGAAATGAGTTGGAAGTTCAGAGGGCGTTGTTGCCTAAGATGCCTATGACAGCATTGATTCGTAACTTGGGTGGCATGACTTCTTCAGGTTTGTTGAAGTCTCTCAGTAGTGAGGTCTCTGATGTGGTCGATAAGATTACTGATGAGAATAACTTGCAAAGAGCACGTATCCATCCAATGACTATCATGATGGCCCTTAAAACTTATTCTAATGGGGCTGGTATGAGAACTACTTGGAAGCCTGTGTCTGCAATTAAGGATGCATTGGAAGATGCTTTCTATAAGGCGTTCAAGTACATTGAGCCAACAGGCAAGAGGTTTTTGTTTGGTATTGATGTTAGTGGTTCTATGGGTGGTTCCTATTGGGGTCAGAATGGCATGAGTGGTTTGTCTCCTCGTGAAGCAGCGGCTGTTGTTGCTATGACTTGTGCTAGAACTGAGAAGAATTATGAGATGATGGCGTTTTCTAGGGGCTTTGTTCCTTTTAACGTTTCTGCAAAGGATAGTCTTGAGACAGTAATTAAAACAACTTCTGCATTCCCATATGAAGGTACCGATTGCTCTTTGCCAATGATATATGCTATGGAAGAAGAGCTTGAAGTTGATGTTTTCGTTATCCTTACAGATAGTGAAACTCATTCAGGCAGGATTCATCCATTTGAGGCATTGAAGAAGTATCGTAAGGCTATTAATCCTGAAGCCAAGCTTGCAGTTTTGGCTTTTGAGTCAAGTGGTTTTACTATCGCAGAGCCAAGCGATGCGGGCATGATTGACATTGCAGGTTTAGATGCCAACGTACCTAAGATTCTTTCAGAGTTTGCTTCAGGTAGACTTTAATATGTAGTTCATATCAAGGTAGTGGGGCATTGCCTCGCTACCTTTTTTAGTAGCATAGATTTAGCTAAAATGCAGATATTCACGGATGGTTTAGGAGATTGCAATGGCTTTACATGAACAGAATAGGATGTTACAAATTTTTCACAAAAATGGAGTATGTAGAAAACATATCAGAATAATAATGAATGATTTGAAAGGATCAGGAATTTTTGAAGATGAGGAATTTGAAGAAGATATTGATTGGGAAGATGTTGACCAAGAATCAGCAATATGGTTTAGTGATATTAGCCCAAAAGAAAAATTAGAAGCAATTAAAAGTATAAGACAACAGCAAGAAACGCAAAAATGGGAAAAAGAATCAAGTAAACTTAGGAACCAATTTCTTTATGAAGCAGAGATGAGAGTTAAAGCAAAAATGAAAGAGATGGAAGAAAAAGGCTTGACTGATCCTGAAGCAGATGTTGAAGAAGAATCTATTAGTCAAGTCACTACAAGATACGGTAGAAGTCCACTTCATGAAGCTATAGCTATGAGAGATATTAGTCTTGTTAAGAAATATGTTAAAGAAGGTCTTTATTTAACATCTTTAGATAATAATGGACACACACCTGAGGAAATGGCCTATTATGAGGGTTATAAAGAGGCAATTGTCGTATTTGATGCCTACCGAAGCAAAAAATAAAAAATTCCAGAGAAATTATTTTTTGACAATATGATTGTAATGTAGTATAATAGAATTAAATATATTTTTGAGGTAAATTTTATGACTAATACAGTTAAAAAAGAAGTAGAAAAACTAATAAAAGAATTAGATTTAAATTGTTCAGTAGAAGAATTTAAAGACAAAGTAGATTGGTATTATATCTCTGAATATCAAATTCTA
>Ga0307992_1002543_pt1 | contig 10347 bp, 9 predicted proteins | sample EllFjometagen133_FD_203162 | JGI IMG/M metagenome (GOLD analysis project Ga0307992, IMG submission 203162) | Marine microbial communities from Ellis Fjord, Antarctic Ocean - #133 | ecosystem: Environmental > Aquatic > Marine > Unclassified | place: Southern Ocean | collected 2014-10-08
TGCAACCTTCATGCCACAAAAACCTGAAAGCCCTGAGAAGAATCCGCCCGTTAAAAATGCAAACGGTACAAACATAACCAAGTATCCTCTCCAAGCTAAAATAATTAAAATTAAAAATACAATTCCAAAGAAGATGCTTACAGCCTTGTATTGACGACTTAAATAAGCAGCTGCACCTTCACGAACAGCTGATGCAATTTCCTTCATCCGATCTGTTCCTTCATCTTTCCTCATAATTGAGAAAAACAAAAACACAGCAACGCCCAAAGCCAATAATCCAGCTATCGGAACGAATATTAAAATGTTTCCTGACATCTTATCCCCCTATCCAATAAGTTAACAATTTATTAATGACCCTTATTTGGGCTTTTACCATGTCGTGCTTTTTTACTACGCCAGCTTAACTTGCCGCGTCTTTGACGTTTTCCCATTCTTTAACTCCTTTCCACTGAATTAACAACACCACCCGAAACAATCGTACGGATAGCCTGCTCAACACTAATATCGAGATAAATAACTTCTTTTCTTGGCACTAAAACAACATATCCCGTTACCGGCCCTGGGGCGCTTGGAATAAACACATGGCACACATCTTGACGCACTTTATCAGCTACGCTTTGCGATGCTTCATTTGTTAGAAATCCATATGAATAAACACCTTTGCGAGGATATTCAACTAAAACAACTTGACGAAAAGACATTTTTTCTGGCGAAAATAAAAAAATCGCCATCTGCTTAATCGCCGGATAAACCTGCTTAAAAAATGGAAGCCTTGTTAACCATTTCTCTAGAACAGGATAAATTTTCTTCCCTAAAAAATTCGTTGCAAAAAATCCAATTAAGAAAATAAACAAAAAACATACTAAAATGCTAATACCTTTAATATAAAATCCAAATTCTCTAGCAAAATAAGGCTCAATATATCGACCCAAGAAATTATCTGCAACGCTAAACATCATCAAAAACAAATAAATCGTTAATGCTAAGGGTAAAAATATAACTATTCCTGAAACAAAATATCGTCTAAGCGCAGTTCTCATAACGTTTTCCTCATAAATAGTTAAAATAAAATTATTTCAAATGATACAGAAAATTCATACCAATTGCAAAACAAATTATCATTAATATTGAATCAATCCCAAAACCAAGAAATTCCTTCTTTTTCCCCTTTTTAATACCAGCAATCAAAATCGTTGTCAAGACAACACTTAATGTCATCATCATAATATGAGCTTTTGAAACATTCTCAAAAAGAAAACCCTTAGCATAAGTCATTTCGCAAATTGATAAAATTAGAATATTAAACATATTGCTTCCAAAAATATTACCAAACGCTAAATCTAAAGCCCCCATCCTTAAAGCAGAAACAGAAACAACAATCTCCGGCAAAGACGTTACAAAACCTAAAAGCATCGTTCCTACAAATGTTCTTCCCAGCCCAGTTACAATAGCAATTTTATCACAAACATCCGCAAGCCAAATTCCACCTAGAATAACAGCCCCTGCACCTAGGACAATTTTTATAAATAGAACTTGATCATCTTTTGTTATCTTATGGCGCACGCTCTCAACAGCCTGCTGATCAGAATCCACTTTAAAAATATATTTTGAACTTAATATATATATTCCAACAATTAAAATATTGCCAAGACTAACAGAACCAATTCCAATAAGGCGCGCCTTTGATGCAAAAAATATTTCAAGCACAACAATTAAAGACAAAACCGCATAAAATGCCGCAGACCATTCATACGTTTTCTTAGATTGAATTTGTCCTGTTATAGAACCCTTGCGATACAAAAAATCTAAAACAACAATGATCATTAAATTAAAGTTTACACTTCCAGCAATGTTACCGACAGCCAAATTTGGTGCATTCAATCCAACAGCTGAAGCAATGGTTGCTGTCAGCTCTGGAAGCGATGTTGCCACGCCCAAAAGAATCATTCCAACCCAGGCTTTACTAATCGAAAATCTATCGCTAATAATATCAGCATATTTTGTTAGCTTAACACCTGCGAAAACAACCAATCCTGCACTAACAAAAAATTTAAGCCACATGAAAATCATTTGATTATCTTTCTTCGTTAATCTCGAGCTACAGACATCATGGCAAGCCCTATAACAGCTAAAAAACCACCGATCAATCCCTTAAAAAGACTTGCAACATCTTCCCAGAAAAATAAAGTACAACAAATTCCTGCGGTTAAAACACAAAAACCTAAAACCCACAATGCAACTTTTTTCATTTTCTTAAAACTCCTCTAGCTAAAGACATTACTTCTTCCAGCGACGATGCATCCAGCTCCACTCCTGTGGATATTGTCGAACATATTTCTCGATAACCTTTGTAATTTTAACAATCGTTGCTTCAATAGTCTTTTTTTCATCTTCACGCTCTTGAATAGCAATAGGCTTATCAAACACAATCTTATGCATGCCGTTATCTTGCCGTATTATAAAAACCGGCACAATTGGCGCTTTAGTGCGCATAGCAAAAACAGCTGGACCTGTTGCCGTTGCTGCTTTTTTCCCAAAGAAATCAACAAATACTGATCCCTCGCTTCCCGAATGTTGATCCAAAGGAATAAATAAAAACTCATTATTACGAAGTGCCTCAAGAGATCTTACAACACATTTTCTACGAGGATGCGTATAAATAACATTCAACCCAATACGTTTTCTAAATTTTCTAAAATATTCTTCGACCTTTTGATCTCGAGCAGAACGCATAATTACTTTTGTCAAATAACCCTCTTGAGCAATACGCAATAACAACAATGGAAAATTTCCAAAATGTGCACTCACAGCAACGACACCATTGCCTTGAGCAAGAGCGTCGTCAAGATAATGCTTATTTTCAAAGACCACTTTTTCTTTAATGATTTCCGGATGACCTGTAGAATACATCAACTCAATCATCCCTTTACCGAAACCATAGAAGCAAGATCGAAATATTTTCTTAATTTCAGCTTCTGTTTTTTCTTCACCAAATACAGTGCGAAGATTTTCAATGGCAATGCGTTTTTTCCGACCAATAAACAAAAATCCTATTGCAATAATCACATCTCCAAAAGAACAAGCCAGCGAATAAGATAAATGATTTAAAATAAACGAGACAATATACAATGCATATCGAGCCATCGCGCGTTCAAATCGTTTTGTTATGTTGCTTGCCATAATATTTCTTAACGCTTATATCCAAATTTGCGCAAAAGATCTTTGCGCCAAATAATATCGTCTTTGTCCTCAACACCTTTAGGTTTTAGCCCATCCATGACACCCAAGATTCCGCACGATTCACCATTATCAGCTACAACAACTTCCACAGGATTTGCTGTGGCTGCAAATATTGAACACACTTCTTGGATCGATTTAATCTGATTTAAAATATTAATTGGAAATCCATCTCTTAAAGCAACAATAAACATATGTCCAGCAGATATCCTTTGTGCGTTTTCAACTGCAATTTTTTTAAGTTCTTCATCATTTCCTTCAACGCGTATCTTGCAGGCACCAGACGCTTCACAAAAAGCAATACCAAACTTCACAGAAGGAGCCGCAGAAATAATTGTTTCATACAAATCTTCAACGGTTTTAATAAAATGCGCTTGTCCGATAATAACATTAACATCTTCCGGTTTTTCAACTTTAATCGATTTAATTTCCATTAATTTAAGCCTCTAAGAAAATCCTTAAACAGATTTATGTGGTAAAATTTCCATGATCTTTGGAATCAGACCATTTAAGTCAATCGGCTTTGTAATATGAGCAATCCCACCTGCCTCAAGCTCAGCTTTCACATCATCCTCAGAATCTTTAGCTGTTAAGAAAACAACTGGAATAATCTTTGTTCTTTCGTCTGCTTTTAATTTTTTGCAAACTTCACGCCCTTTCATCCCAGGCAAAATAACATCTAACAAAACCAAATCTACATCTTTGTTTTGCGCAATTTGCAAGCCTCCCTCGCCAGTATTAGCCGAAAGTACCTGATATCCAACATCTCTAAGCCCGCTTTCTAAAAGCTTAACCATTCCTCGATCATCATCCACAATTAAAATTGTTTGTGCCATTGTTATTCCTCCTTAGAAATAAATAATTATCAAATTAATTTCTTCGTAATCTGATCGCTGCACCCACTAGTATAACGCCAAAACAAAGATATGTAAAAATATCTCCAAACTTTGTATAAAAGGTTTTTTCTTCAGTTAAATACACATTGGCTGTCGCAAAACCAGAAACATACGTTCGTCGGCCCGATGAATCCTGAACAGTTTTATACATTTGACCCACAGCATTAATAAATCCGCTCACACCTGTATTCGCTGCTCGAATAAGCGGAACTTTATTCTCAACACTTCGAAATATCGCATTCTGTGCATGCAAAAAAGGCTCTGAACTATCTTCAAACCATCCGTCATTGGTAATATTAACTAAAAATTTGGCTCCCTTTAAAACAAAATTCCGCGAAAGTTCTGCTATCGTATCTTCAAAGCAAATCAAAACACCAAAAGGATTTCTTTTACCCTTATCCCCATAGCTTGAAAATAACGTATACTCTTTTCCGGTCTGAAAATCTTCAAATGGTACAAGAGCACCAAGCCAGGGAAATTCTTTGCGAAATGGCAAATATTCACCAAACGGCACAAGGTGAAGTTTATCATGTCTCTTAACAGCTTCTCCGCTTGAATCCAATAAAATTGCTGAATTAAAATATGAATCGTTTTCTCTGGTTATAACACCAATTAAAACAGGAAAATCTGTCACACGAACAAAATTCTGAACATTCACGAAACGCTTAGGATTCTCCCACATAAAACCAGGATATGCCGTTTCAGGCCAAATAATTATATCAGGTTTAGTTTTGGCAGCAGCTCGCGTCAAATCAAAATAATCATTAAGGATAGCCGGCCATAAATCATAATTCCATTTTCGTTCTTGCTCAACGCTACCCTGAACAACTGAAACTCTAATCTGATCCGTATATACAATATTTTGTATGCGATAATAACCGTAAAAAAAACACAAACAAACAAAAAGAAAAGCAACGCCAAGAGTCATTATTTTATATTTCTTATTTTCTTTTAAATCAGTCAAAATTTCTTTTAACGCCAAATTAAACATAACAAGCACAAAAGAAATACCATAAACACCGGTTATGTCAGCTATCTGAATAAAAATAATATTTTCCGACTGGCTATGACCTATAGAAGCCCACCCGAGACCACTAAAAAGATGTGCCCGCATAAACTCTAAACACACCCACAGGCTTGGCAAAACAAAAGCTTTTATTAATGGATTCTGCTTCTTTAAAAAACGATATCCGAGTGCAAAAATTGCAGGATAAAACGCAAGATAAAAAACCAAGAGCAACACTGCGATACTCACCGTATACATAATCCAATAAAAAATCATTAGAAAGAACAAAACTCCAAACAAATACCCTATAGAAAACGACTCTCGATAATTCTTATTATCTAAAGCAAAAAATAACGGCACAAGTGCAAAAAAAGCCAAAACAGATATGCTAATCTTAGGAAAAGCAAACGCAAGCAAAAGCGCTGACAAAAAACACAACGCAGATGTTTTTCTAAACGATCGTATGATCCAACTATTCTTTAGAAAATTCATTCTTTAATATTACCGCCCACAACATTTTTTATATTTCTTTCCACTTCCACAAGGACAAGGATCATTGCGTCCAACTTTTTCAGAATCACGCACAACCGACTCTGGCCTAAAAGGTTGTCCTCCTGGCGCGCCTTGAGGCCCCTGAGGTATCAAAGCCTGAGATTTGTCTAAGCTTGAAAAATCGCTATGCACAAGCTCTTGAGGCAAAGAACTAAAAACGCTTTTAAATCGCGATTGCTCTTTAGCTGGCTCAACTCTGAAAACCATCTCAACGGCATCTTGAACAATTGAATGATACATTGTCTCAAACATTCCAAACGCTTCATGCTGATATTCAACCAAAGGATCTTTGTGCGCAAAAGCACGAAGCCCAATGCCCTCTTTAAGTTGATCCATAGAATAAAGATGATCTTTCCACTTATTGTCAATCATTTGCAAAAGAACAATGCGTTCTAGTCCACGCATTTGCTCAATACCAATCAAATTTTCTTTTTGCTCATACAACACAATAACTTTTTCAATAAAAATATTTTCAATCTGCTCTTGAGTCATCGGTTCTAAATCTTTTTGAAATGATTGAATATCTAAACCAAAATTTGTTTTCAGCGCAACAACCAACCCTTCAATATCCCATTGTCTTTCTTCTTGTCCTGAAAATAAATATTGAGCAACCATATCAAAAATAGAATTATGAATTCCATCAACAACGCGCTCTTTTGTATGTTCTCCCTCTAAAACAGAACGTCTAAGCTCATAGATAACTTCTCGCTGACGATTCATAACATTATCATATTCCAAAAGTTGTTTTCGAATCTCAAAGTTATGCGTCTCAACGCGTTTTTGAGCAATTTCAATAGCACGACTAACTAGAGGATGTTCAATAACCTGACCTTCTTCCATGCCGAGAGTATCCATCATGCTCATAATCCGATCTGATCCAAATAAGCGCATTAAATCATCTTGAAGAGAAACAAAAAATCGAGATGAACCTGGATCACCTTGCCGACCACTACGACCTCGAAGCTGATTATCAATACGTCGCGATTCATGTCGCTCTGTTCCTAGGACATGCAGGCCACCTGCAGCAATGACTTGATCATGTTCTTTTTCAACCTCCTTTTTAAATTGAGACAAAAACTTTGTATACAATTCTTCAGAAGATTGATCAGAATCTTTTTCATCCTTACTTTGGCTTTCGACTAAACTTCGTGCAAGATGTTCAGCATTACCACCTAAAACGATATCCGTTCCACGTCCAGCCATGTTCGTTGCAATCGTTACAGCTTTGTAACGTCCAGCTTGCGCAACAATATGTGCTTCAAGATCATGGTATTTCGCATTTAAAACCTGATGTTCAATGCCCCTCTGCTTTAACATCGACGAGAGAAGCTCTGATCTTTCGATCGAAATCGTTCCAACCAAAACTGGACGACCTTGGACATGAAGCTCTGCAATTTCATCAACAACAGCATCAAATTTTTCTTTTTCTGTTTTATAAATACAATCTGGAAAATTCTTTCTCTGTAAAACACGATTCGTCGGAAGAACAACACAGTCAACTTTATAAATTTGCTTAAACTCGCTGGCCTCTGTATAAGCTGTACCTGTCATACCAGAAAGTTTTTCATACATACGAAAATAATTTTGGAATGTAACTGTAGCCAGAGTCTGATTCTCACGTTCAATCTTAATACCCTCTTTAGCCTCCACAGCTTGATGAAGTCCATCGGACCATCGCCTTCCCGGCATCATGCGACCCGTAAATTCATCAACAATAATAACTTGGCCATCACGAAGAACATAATCAACATCAGCTTTAAAGAATTCTCGAGCCTTAATGGCTTGTAAAATATGATGCCGATATTCGATAGTTTCCATGTCGTGAATATTATCAATACCAAACATCTCAGCAACTCTTTTCTCGCCTTGCTCTGTCATCGAAATAGATCGAGATTTTTCATCAGAAGCATAATCATAACCAGATGACAAGTCTTCACCTTTATGTTTTGCATCAATTTCTTCTTTTTCAGTAACGCGACGCCCTTTAAGATTTGGCACAATCTGATTAGCGCGATAATATTTATCTGTCGATTCTTCCGCTGGCCCAGAGATAATCAACGGCGTTCTAGCCTCATCAATCAAAATACTATCAACCTCATCGGCGACTGCAAAATAATGTCCTCGCTGAACCATGTCATCTTTAAAACTAACCATATTGTCCCGAAGATAATCAAAACCAAATTCATTGTTAGTTCCATAAGTGACATCGCAAGCATATTCTTTTTTTCTCTCCTGCGGCATAAGATCGTTTTGAATAACACCAACAGTTAATCCTAGAAACTCATAGACAGGTCCCATCCACTTACAATCACGCTTAGCCAAGTAATCATTAACTGTAATAACGTGAACACCTTTATCGGTTAAAGCATTAAGATACGTCGGAAGCGTTGCTACAAGAGTCTTTCCTTCACCGGTTGCCATTTCAACAATATTGCCGTTATGCAAAATCATGCCACCAACAAGCTGAACATCAAAATGTCGCATCTTCAAAGCACGCCATGCCGCTTCTCTAACAACAGCAAAAGCCTCTGGTAAAATTCCGTCTAAAACTTCCTGACGCTTTTTAACAAGATAATTTTTAGCTTTATCAACCTCATTTAAAAGATTATCTCGACGCTCATGATCTGATTCATAGCGATACTTCTTCTGAAGATCTTTAAATTGAATTTCTAAAGAATCTGTTGCTTGATGAATTTTAAATTTAAATTCTTGTGTTTTTGCACGCAGCTCATCATCTGTTTTTACTTTAATTTCTGATTCGAGGCTATTAACCTTTGATGCAAGCGTAGCCATCTTCTTCACAACTCCAACAGATGGCAAAGGTAGTTCCTCGGGAAGCTGAATATTAACCTTTGGATCAAGTCGATCAATAAACTTTTGTGCCTTTTTAATAACACTTTTTCGAATTAAAAAATCAAACATAAATAAGCTCCAATTTTGCGGAACGTCAATGACGTAAATTTGTTAAGCGAATTTATCCTGTACGCGAAAAGCGCATCAGGAAAATGAGCTCCGTTTTCCTAAAACCTATATAAAACCAATTAACTACTCTTTTATTTTGCTTTTTTCAAATACGCTTCAATAAACATATCTAAATCGCCATCCATAACTTTTTGAACACTACCAACTTCACAATTTGTGCGATGATCTTTAACCATGCAATACGGCTGAAAAACATACGAACGAATCTGACTACCCCATTCTATTTTTTGTTTCTCTCCGTATTCCGAAGCCATCTTCTTATCTTGTTCTTTTTGTTTACGCTCATATAATCTTGCCTTTAAAACGCGCATAGCAGATTCTTTATTTTGCAATTGCGAACGTTCATTTTGACATTGAACAACAATCCTCGTCGGAATATGCGTTAAACGTACAGCTGAATCTGTAGTATTAACACTCTGTCCACCAGGACCAGAAGAACGAAAAATATCAATACGTAAATCATCTAAATTCACCTCAATATCAACATCATCTTCCACTTCAGGAATTACATCAATCGAAACAAAAGACGTGTGTCGTCTTTTATTAGAATCAAAAGGTGAGATACGAACCAAACGATGAACGCCTTTTTCTGCCTTTAAAAATCCATAGGCCATGACTCCGGTTATTCGAAGTGTCGCACTTTTAACACCCGCTTCTTCGCCATGTAAAATATCAAGAATTTCAACTTTATATTTTTTAGTATCTGCCCAACGCGTATACATGCGCAAAAGCATGCTTGCCCAATCGCAAGACTCTGTTCCACCTGCGCCTGCATTAAGACTTAAAATCGCATTGCTTTGATCAAATTCTCCACCTAAAATTGTTTGAATTTCAACCTGATTAATCGTTTTTTCTAAATCTTTTAAATCAGGCTGAATTTGCTCAACAAGAGATTCATCTTCTTCAGCTAATTCACTAAATTCTCGCAAATCTGAAAGTCTTTTAATTGAATCTTCAAAAGGCTCAACAACCACTTTTAGAGCTTTTAGTTCTCTCATGACTTTATTAGCGCTTGTATTATCATCCCAAAAGTTTGGCTCAGACATTCGACCTTGAATTGCCTCAATTTTTTCCTTTTTATCTACAAGATCCAAAAGACCTTTAAGGCTTTCAAGCTTTTTCTCAAGCTTTTTAATCGTATTTTTTATTTCATCTAACATATATATACTTATAGTAATAATATAAATAACAGAATTTGAGCTGTATTATATCACAAGTCTTTGGAAATACAAGGTTTTGAGCTCTAAGAAAATTTGGTGGGATTTAAGTAAAAATAGGCATAAAAAGGCTAAAATCTTAAACCTTTAAAGCCTTCTAGATCAAAATGATTTTTATAGCGCTGCTTGTCTAACTCCAGGATCCCCGTCAATTGCAAGTTCTTCAAGATTTGCAAAGAATGTCATCCCTGGAATCATTCCGTTGTTAACAAGCTCTCCGTTATGATTATAATCTCGATTATGAAAAAATGCGCTTAGATTAATAGCTGAGCCACTTGGATCGAAACCTCTCACACACATTGATCCATAGAAATCAAGCGAATCGACATCTGTTCCGGCTTCTGCTGAAATTTGATTTTCTGCCATAAGGAAAGCGTCAATTTTTAAAGGAGTCGCTTTAGGTATTGTTGAAGAAAATAAAATTTCGTCTCCTGCAAACAAGCCAACTTGAGGCACA
>Ga0307992_1002544_pt1 | contig 10346 bp, 9 predicted proteins | sample EllFjometagen133_FD_203162 | JGI IMG/M metagenome (GOLD analysis project Ga0307992, IMG submission 203162) | Marine microbial communities from Ellis Fjord, Antarctic Ocean - #133 | ecosystem: Environmental > Aquatic > Marine > Unclassified | place: Southern Ocean | collected 2014-10-08
TTAATACTACACAAATATATACTAAAGTAAATACAAATAAATTAAAAGAAATTAAAAATCCTTTAGATTAAAAAAGACTTTTAAATTCTTTTGTATGTATATAATCTTCAATTAAACTTTCTAACTTATTATAATTTAAATCTTCAAATTTTAATTTCTTTAAATGTATTTGATTATAAATATAATTGGTTAAATTTTTAGATATAATCAAAGTAGTATATACTATATATTTTTGATTACATTTATGTTTTTTACATATACATTCTGAAATAATATCTTTAAAAGATAAGTTTTTTTCTAAAAATATCTTTTTTAACTGTATTTTAATTTTAGAAACACAGATTTTATGCATTAAATAAAATATTTTTTTATTTATACTTTCTAAAATTAAATTTGCATTTTTACTTTTTCTTTTTAATTTTTCATACTTTTTTTTAGATTTAGATAAATTACTTAAAGTTTCTATATCAATCTCTAATTTAGATAATTTGCTTTTAATATTATAACGTTTTACTTTTAATTTACCTATAGTTTTATTTCTTTTTTTCATTATTAGATTATTAATAAATTTCATATTTAATCTAATAAGTTATCTAATAAAAGATTTTTAAATATATTTGAATTAATATTTTAAAAATTACACTTACACCCCTCACATCCTGTATTAATTATTAAAATAATTAAATTTAAATAAAAAATTATGTTTTTTATAAAATATTCATAAAACTAAAAGGTAAGGTTTATAAAAAGTTCGATTAATCTTTTCTATATAATACTAATAAAAATAACAAAATATATTTTAAAAAAATTTATAATAATTCTATATTGGAGGAATTAAAATGGCTATTAGAATTTCAAAATTATTTGGAATGGATATCTATGAAACAAATGCAACTTATAGAGGTAAAGTTTTTGATTTAGTTGTTAATTTAGAACAAGGTGTAATAGAAACAATAACTACTCAACCATTAAAAGTAAACTCTAAACAAGAAGCTAAAAAAATAATTACAGAACATAGTATACCTTATAAAAAAGTTATATCTGCAGATGATATAATATTAATTAACTCTGGAAATATACCTATTTCTAATAAACGTAAAGCTAAAATAGAAGAAAAAGAAGAAAAAAAAGATCCTAAATCTAATATTAGAAAAAAATACATAGGATATAGAAGTAAATATACTAAATCTAGATAATTTATAATCTATTTTTTTTTCTTTATTCTATCATTATTTTAATTTATAATCTATTTCTTTATAAAAGATTCTATTTATATAACTTATTATCTTTATATTATATATATAAATTATAATTATACATAATTAAATTATTTATTATATTATATGTTTATTACAAGAACTATGGGGTGTCTTATTTGGAAAAAATATTATGTAAATATTTAAAATATAAATTTATTTTTGAAGATAATATTAAACATTCTTCTTATTTATATCAAAAAGTATTTAGATCTATATATGGATATCATCAAAATGTAACTAAAAAAAATAATAAAGTATACATATATTTTAGAAAAGGTGTAATTTCAGATATACCTTATATAAGACCTGGTAAAAATTCAATTATATTACCTGTAGGACAAGAACAAAAATTAATAGACTTTTTTGAAACAGGTATAAATCCAACACATAAATGGAAAGATAAAGGTAACTGGAAAGTTAATACAGAAATTAATAATATAGAAATTGATGCTAAAAGTATAACTTTAAGTTTAGAAAAATATATAAATAATATAGATATTATTTCAAATGATAATACAATTATTAATATTAATACATCTTTAAACAGTATATTAAAAGATAATAATATTAATATAAAATATACATCTTATTTATTACAAAAAATAAATGAAATTATTAATTTAGAATGGTTTTTAAAATCCAAAAAGTATTCTGTAGAATTAAGTAATTTTTATAACAACTATTTACTTTTAAAACAAAAAATTAATAATATTTAGTAATTACTAAGTAATAACTAGTAATTACTTTATTATTCTAATATAATTATATTTTTTTTCCAAGATCTTTTTTTACCAGTATTATTAATTTTAATTAAATTTATATCTACTAATGTTTTTAAATAAGGATATAAACTTTTTTCATTTTTATATTCTATATTAAATTCTAATGTTATTTTCTTTTTTATTTCATCCATAGTAACCCATTGATCTGATGGTATTGATTTTAATAAATGTTCAGCTTGAGTATTGTCATTTATTTTTAAAATATCCCAAATTGTTTTTAATTTATTTTTTATATCTTCAACAGTATATATTTTAGATATATCTTTTTTTTCTTCAGAAATAAAATTATTTTTAAGAATAAGATCTTTTTCTTTGTTTATAATTAAATTATTATTACAATTATTTTTGTTATTATTGTTAGATTTTGGTTGTACATCTATTATATTCTTATGATCTTGTTTAATAATATTTAAATGCAAATTATTATCATTATTATTTAAATGATTACTTTTAGTATCATCATTAAAATATTTTTTTAATTTATTGTAAATTATTTTTAGACTTTTCCTAAATATGTTTTTCATATAATAAGTAATTACCGTAATTATTTTAAATAGATTTGTAATTACCGTAATTATATATATTATAAGTTGGTAATTACTATAATTACACATTATTTTAAACAAATTCAAATACCTTATGTATAAGTGAGATTTATTTATAAATAAATTGTTAATTTTTAGTGTAAATTAATTGGTAATTACTAAAGAAAGTTTCTATAAATAGGTTTTTAAAAGATGAAATTAGCTTATTTTTACATTTTAAGTACTAAATAGATATAAATTGTTTAAAAATGTAATTTAAAGTTATTATAACTAAATTAAAAGCCTTTTTAAGTTTATATTTATTTAATTAATATAATTTAAATATGTCCAATAATAGTTACAAATTTGTAATAATTACTATAAACATATTTATTTATTAAACAAAAAAATAGTAATTTATAGCGAGAGTAGGATTTGAACCTACGACCTTCGGGTTATGAGCCCGACGGGCACTCCTGACTGCCCCATCTCGCTAAAATAATTAAAGAAAATTTTAGAACTAGTAACCTTTATTAAATATATAATATATAAAAAGATTTAAAATAAGATGTTAAATTAATCACAAATATATCCTCTACTATGATCTACTATTTTATTTAAAATTTCATTTAATCTAGTTATATTTTTTTGAATTTTAGTTTTTTTTCTTTTTAAACTAGTAATTTTATTTTTATTATTTATTAATTTTAAAGTACTATTACAATTTGGACATTTAAAATTATAAGCTGCTGCAATTTCAAAAGGTACTTCTATACAATTTTTTGGACAATTAAAATAGTCTCTATCTTTTTTGTCTAATATCATATTATCTGCTTTTTTAAAATTTTCAGATTCTTGTTCTATAACTAATTCAAGAACTTTTCTAAATTTTATACCCCAATAGAATTCATACATGTTATTTTTATTTTTCTTTTTTTTATAACAAGCAATACCTCTATAATGTAAACTGTTTAATGTAGATCTAACATTTGTTATTTTTTCATTTAATTTAATAGATATTTGTTCTGGAGAATAAGCTGTTTCTGCCTTATAAAGTTTAATAATTTCTGGAGCTAAATCTCCTGCAATTTTTTCTAAAAAATTTAATGTTTCTTTATTGTCAAATAATTCTTTTTTCAATTTATTTACACTCAAATATAATCTACCTCAAACAAAAATAATTTATTCCTAATAATATTTAGTATAAATCTTATTTTAAATGTTTTTTATATTTTTATAATTATTATTTGGCATTATTTCTATTTTTTTATTTTTAAATTCATTATTTTCTATAAATTTAGGGTTTAATAAATATAATATTAAAGATATTGCTGATATTTCACTATGTGGTTGATTACCTATTGCAATATTATAATCTGCTAATTGATAGTATTCTTTAGGTACTTTAGGGCCACCTACAATAATGAGTGTATTTTTATTAATTATTTTTTCTTTAAGATTATTTATTTCTGTAAATAAATTAATTCCATACATTGTTAGATGTATTATAATATATTTTTCTTCTTTTTTTTTAATAACAAAATTTAATGGATCCTCAATATAATCTATATTGAAAGGTCCACCCCATTTATTAGTAATGTCGTTTACACCATTTTTTAAATTATTATCATCAACACCTGAAAAATAAAAATTTTTAGCACCAAAGCTTCTAGTTACTAAAGCACAATGAGTTGTTATTCTTTTATCTCTAAAAGGTCTATGATCTAATTTTAAAATAGAAAGTTTATAAATGTTTTGAGTCATATATATTTTATAAAAGCTTATTTTTTTATATAGATTGTTATTATAATATTTATATATAGCCTTTTTTTGGACTCATAGCTCAGCCTGGCTAGAGCACTGGGCTTTTAACCCAGGTGTCGGGGGTTCGAATCCCCCTGAGTTCATATATCAAATTAAATTTAGTTAGCCCAGACAACTGTTAAGGGCTCGTAGCTCAGCCTGGCTAGAGCACAAGGCTCTTAACCTTGGTGTCGTGGGTTCAAATCCCACCGAGCTCATAAAAATTAAGAGATCGTAGCTCAGTCTGGGAGAGCAATAGGCTGAAGACCTATGTGTCGCGGGTTCAAATCCCGCCGATCTCATTCTCAAAATTAAATAATATTGATATATTATGAATAGCTCTAATTTAACACCTATGATGAAACAATATGTTGATACTAAAAAAAAGTATCCAGAAGGTATTTTGTTATTTAGAGCTGGCGATTTTTATGAAATGTTTTACGATGATGCTATAACTGCTTCTAAAATTTTAAATATCACTTTAACTAAAAGAGGTAAAGGTGAAACTTGTGCTCCTTTAGCAGGAGTACCCTATCATTCTATTGATCCTTATATTACTAAATTAATCAGAGCTGGTAAAAAAGTAGTTATTTGTGAACAAATAGAAGATCCAAAAAAAGCAAAAGGATTAGTAAAAAGAGCTGTAACTAGAGTAATTACTCCTTCAACTTTATTTTCTGAAGATTATGAAAACAATTTTTTATGTTCTATTTGTAAATTAAAAGATACATATGGTTTTTCTATTATTGATATTACTACTGGTGAATTTAAATGTGGAGAATGTTTTTCTTTTAATAATTTATTAGATGAATTATTATTAATAAAACCTAAAGAATTACTTTTAAGTAAAAATATTCTTAAAAACTATAAATATATAGAAGCTTTAAAAAAATATCTCAATAATGTTATAATAAATTATTCTGAAAACCTAGATTATGATATTTCTTATTTTAAATTAAAAGAACATTTTAATATTGAAAGTTTAGAAGTATTTGGATTAGAAAATAAAACTGAAAAAGTAATTTCTGCTTATAATGCTTTAGAATATATTAAAAAAACACAATTTTCTGATATTAATTATATTCAAAATATAAAAGAATATGATTATAGTCAATATTTAAAACTAGATAGAAAAACTGTTAGAAATTTAGAATTAGTAAGTAATTTAAAAAATAATTCTGTAAAAAACAGTTTATTTTATTTAATTAATAAAACTATAACTGCTATGGGTTATAGAAGTTTATATTTTAATTTATTACACCCTATAACTAATAAAGATAAACTAAATGAAATTTATATTACTGTTGATGAAATTTCTAAAGATGTTTTTTTATTAGAAGAATTAAAAAATAATCTTTCATATATCGGAGATATTGATAAAATTATTAGTAAGATTGGATTTGGTAATGCTAATCCAAGAGATTTAATATCTTTAAAACAAAGTATAAAAGTAATACCTAATTTAAAAAACATATTAAAATATTGTAATTCAAAATCACTAATATTTATAAAAAATAATCTTAAAGATTTAAAAGATATTTTTAATTTAATTAATGATTCTATAGTTGATGAGCCTCCTTTTAGTGTTAGAGAGGGTAAATTTATTAAATCAACTTATTCTAAAGAAATTAATGAATTAATTAATATTCATCAAAATATAAATAATTGGATATCTGAATATGAATCTAAATTAAAAGCTGAAACAAATATAAAATCTTTAAGATTAAAATTTAATAAAATATTTGGATATTATATAGAAATTCCAAAAACTTTTTCTAATAATGTTCCTGATTATTTTGAAAGAAAACAAACACTTGTTAATTCTGAAAGATACACTACAAAAGAATTAAGTGAAAAAGAAAATATAATTCTTAATTCTAAAGAAAAAAGAATTGAATTAGAATATAATATCTTTAATATAGTTTGTAAAAATATATTAAAATATCAAAAAGATGTTCAAGAAAGTTCAAAATTAATAGGTTTATTAGATACTTATTATTCTTATGCAAAATCAACTAATGATAATGATTATTATAAACCTATAATAGATGATTCAAATGATCTTATTTTTAAAGAATTAAGACACCCAATTATAGAACAATTAATTGATTTTATACCTAATGACTGTTCTTTAAATAATATTAATAAAACTATGGTAATTACCGGTCCAAATATGGCTGGAAAAAGTAGTTATATGAGAAGTGTTTGTCTTTCAGTTATATTAGCACACATTGGCTCTTTTGTTCCAGCAAAATATTCTAAAATTGGGAAAATAGATGGTGTTTTTACAAGAGTTGGAGCTAGTGATGATATATTACATGGCCAAAGTACTTTTTTAGTAGAAATGTCTGAAGTTGCTTATATTTTAAATAATACAACTCAAAATAGCTTAGTAATATTAGATGAAGTTGGAAGAGGCACAAGTAGCTATGATGGGATAAGTCTTGCATGGGCTATCATCGAATACCTTAATGAAGATATAGCTTGTAAAACACTAGTTGCAACCCACTATCACACACTTAATAAAATGCAAGAAATATATAAAGGAATATTAAATTATCATGTTACTGCTAAAGAAGAAGGAGATAGTATTCATTTCTTTCACAAATTACAAATTGGTGGTATTAACAAAAGTTATGGTATACAAGTTGCAAAATTAGCAGGTATTAATAATACTGTAATTAATAGAGCTTTGAATATTCAAAAAGATTTAGAAAATGATTCTTTTCTAAAAACTCCTGGTGATATTATTTTATCTTCAGAAACTAACATTAATATAGATTCAGAAAAAGAAGAAAAGCCTAAATCTATTTATAAAAAAGAACAAAAAAATCTATTTGAATATTAATTATATAATAAAGATATTATGAATAAAATAAAAAAACTTGATGATAATACAATTAATTTAATAAGTGCTGGAGAAGTAATAGAATGTCCTGCAGATATTATAAAAGAATTAGTTGAAAATTCTATTGATGCAAAAGCAGATAATATCACTTTAAATGTTAAAAATTCAGGTGTAGATTTAATTGAAATTAAAGATAATGGTACTGGTATAAATAAAGATGATTTAGAAATATGTTTAGATAAATATACTACTAGTAAAATAAATAAAATTGATGATCTTTATTCTATTAATAGTTTTGGTTTTAGAGGTGAAGCTCTTTCAACAATAAACGCAGTTTCTAAATTAAAAATAATTACTTCTATAGATGATTCTGGCAAAGCAAGTATTTTGGAAAATAATATTATAGAAGATACAAGTGCTACAAAAGGAACTACTATTATTGTTAAAGATTTATTTTATAATGTACCAGTAAGGAAAAAATTTTTAAATTCAAAAAATACTGAATTTTCTAAAATTCATAATGTTTTTTTAAGTTCTGTTTTAAAAAACCCAAATATAAAATTTATTTTTAATTCAGAAAGAAAGAAAGAAATATTTGTAAAAACAACACAAGAACAAAGATATCTACAAGTTTTTGGTTCTGATTTAAAAAATAAAATTATAAATATTGATATAAATAATTCTTTATTTAAATTAAAAGGAATTATTGGAAAGCCAACTAATTATTTTTATTATCCACAAGTATTTATTTTTGTAAATAATAGATGTGTTTATATCCCTAAATTGCAAAAAATAGTAACTAATTGTTATAGAGACTATTTAATGATTCAACAAAAGCCATTTTTTGTGTTTTTTTTAGAAATTAACCCTAAAACTATAGATATAAATGTACACCCAAAGAAAAAGATTATAAAATTAGAAAATGAAATATTACTTTATTCAGAAATAGAAAAAGAAATAAGTAAAGTAATTACTAATTTTTTAGAATCTCAAAATAAAATTAATTTTAATAATAATGAAAAATTATTTCAAACCAAATTTCAAAATAACTCTGCTAGTAATAATAACTTTTCAGATTCTAAAATTAAATCTGATTATAATTCTAAATCTTTAGCTAATAATAATTTTAATAATCATCAATATATTAATAATAATACTGAAATTAATTTTTCAAATATTATTAGTAACGATTTGTTTTTTGATAATTATAAAATAATTTCAATTAAAGGGCAATTATTTAAAACCTTTATTTTGTGTGAATGTGAAAATCATTTTTTAATTATTGATCAACATGCAGCTGCAGAAAGAATAAATTTAGAACATAACAGAATAAGTCTTAATAAACAAATAGATTCACAAAATTTAATTCAACCTAAAATTATATCTAATTTAAATGAAGAGCAAATTTCTTTTTTAGAGGTAAATTTTAATTTAATGAAAGAAATTGGTTTTGAATATATTCTAAAAGAAAATAGAGTTGTTTTAAATTCTATACCTGTATTTTTAAAATATTATTTTGAAGAACCTTTTTTTATAGATGTAATAAATAATTTAAAAACAAATCCTAAAGAAAATTTTAATAAAGTTAAGGATAAAATTATAAAATTAGTTAGTTGTAAATCTTCAATAAAAGCAAATCAAGAATTAAGTTTACCAGAACAAAAAAAATTAATAATAGATTTAAATCAATGTAAAGATAAAACTATTTGTGCTCATGGAAGACCTGCAATTTTAGTATATTCTAGAAAAGATTTAGATAAATTGTTTAAAAGAATTATTTAACACTTTTTATATAATTTTAAAATTTGAAAGCCCAAATATAAATTATTATAAATACTAAAATTAAAGATCCTATTATTTCTGAAAGGTAGTTACTTTTGTTTTTTGAATTAATAGTTAATAATTCGGAACCTAAAGTATGTTTGTTTAAATCATTTTCAACATCATAAACATAGTTAAAACTTAATTTATAATCACCTGTATTAAAACTTTTTATTGTAAAAGGAACTTCAATAATATCTTTTTTGGATATTTTAATAATATCTTTATTATTAAATTCAAGATATAATTCTGTATTTGGTTCTATATAAACTTCTTTAATATTATCTTCAGAATTATTTTTAAGAATAATTTTTCCTTTTATTTCCTCATTATTTATAATTTCTCTAGGAATATCTACATATGCTTCTAATTTAGATTGTTTATTAATTGTATTTATAACTATTAAATCTGTTTTTAACTCTTTTTTTTCTCCAAATTCTGTTATGTATTTTAATACAGCTCTTGGAGATATAAACTTTGTATTTAAGCCTGTTTTAATAAAATATTTTAGTTTAATTGTATCTTTGCTATCTATAACTCCTTCATATTGTGTTTGTCCTGAAACATTTTCTAAATCTACATTTTTAAGATATTTACTATTAGCATTATCTAATTCTATATTTATTGGTGCAAAGCCTGTGTTTTTAACAATTATTTCTATAGGTATTAACGAATCACTCTCTATTGTAGAAGGTATAATTTGTTTAAAATTAGTTTGTAGAATTTCTGCTAATAAATAATTTCCAACTATACTTTTTTTAGAAAATATGATTTTTGGAAGAAATGAATTATCCACACAAATTTTAAGAGTGTTAGTTTCATTTTTCTTAAAATTATACAATTCAATTATATTTTTTTTAATAATTTCTTTATTTTTTAATTCTTTTTCTTTTAAATTATTTAAATACACATCAATTTCTAATCCATCACTAGAATAGATATAATTTTCAATATTTAATTGTAATATTGTTTTTGAATTTTTAGAACTTGCTAAATCTTTAATGATAATTTCTTGACATATATTTTGATCTTTTAATACTACAAAATTATCAAAATCTAAATCATAAAATGATTTTTCATCAATAACTTCTGCATTAAGGTTATCACATACACTAAATGTAATTATTATTAAAAATAAAACTATTATGTATTTATATTTCATATTTTCTCAATTTATTACTAATATTTATATATATACATATAGAATATTTTAAAAACTTATTTTAAAAAACTAATAATGTCTTATGACTTTTTGTTTTCTTTCTTTATAGTTTATTTTTTTCTTATTTTTATTAAAATATAAATATAT
>Ga0307992_1002545_pt1 | contig 10336 bp, 5 predicted proteins | sample EllFjometagen133_FD_203162 | JGI IMG/M metagenome (GOLD analysis project Ga0307992, IMG submission 203162) | Marine microbial communities from Ellis Fjord, Antarctic Ocean - #133 | ecosystem: Environmental > Aquatic > Marine > Unclassified | place: Southern Ocean | collected 2014-10-08
GTGGAGACATTTATTTACTCCAAAATGGTGATGCAAAAGTATTTTCAGGTAATCAAAAATGGGGTACAATGAATTTAGAAAAGATTGAAAAAGCCGTTATTAAACAAGCTCTTTTTGAATCGAATAACATAAAAGCTGTCGCTGCGCGCTTATTGGGAATCTCTTCATCATCAATGCTTCGTCGCCTTAAAAAATATGATATTTAGTTTTATCTTTTCTTTACGATTTTTGTTAGCTGATATTTTTTTTGATTTTACCTAACGGCGGCGTGCCACAATTCTTCTTGCTTTTCTTCTTGCTGATTGTGGGCACGTTTGTTAGGCACATTTTCTTTGCTTCACCATACTTCACAGTTTTTTCCGTTTCTATCTTTCAATAGCAAATTTTCCAGTTTCCCGTTTTTAGTAGCAAAAGCAACAACTACTTCATCTGCCAACTCCAGTATTACTTCATTTCTCTTATAACAAGATTCTTTGGAATTTTGAGTAACTTTGTCATCAAATGGAGAAATTACAAGTAAGCGATATTCTTTGATTGCTTTTCGCTGATCTATAGGAAATCGTTTCTTCATATTTCTTGCTAAAACCATTATTATTGGTTGTGTTCCTTTCAAAAGAAAATCCAGAATATCTTTTTCGATTTTAGAATGAAAACCGGAAATTATACAAACACCTTTGTCACGCTGTTCTATTGCCCAGTCGTAAGATTTTAGAATTAAATGAGAAGGACATTTTTGTGAACAGAAAAAAGCAACTTTATGATGATTTAGAATTTCTTTATTTCCTAGATATGAATATCTTACTATTTTAGTTCCTAAATCTCTCATTACCATCTTTCTATCAAATAACCATCAAATAAAGAAAACGTTGCTACAGAGGAAGTTATGGATAAGGTTTTCATTAAAACAAGATTCTCATCAAATAAGATTAAGCCCAAAATGGTATATATTTCTTGAACTTTCTTGATTTACTTTTCGGATCATTATCTTTAATTAATTCATTATCCAAAGCATCTTTGATGATTCGAGAAGCAATAGCTGAATTTTTGGCATCTATATTAAAGCGTTTTCTTAAACTCTGGTTCGTCATTATTTCATTTGAAACATAACCCAAACAGCAATGTTGGTAACAAGCTCTTACTTTATCATTCTTATCCATATCATTTAAATTATGCTTGGAAAACAAAATTGCCTTTGTATGTTTTTCACTTTTTTGGAAATCGGGAGCAGGAAGCTGATATAATTCAATATTAACAATCACTTTATCAATTCCGCTACCTTTTTCTTCACAAATATTTATTCTTCGCATAAAAGAAGCTAAATCATCATTTCGTGATTGATATTCATCAATGAATCTATCTGTAGTAATTAATGGAATACCTGGATTGGTAAATTCAATTCGATCAGTGAATATTTCTATTACGGAATTGCTGCCGCCGATTCTGAAATCTTGATGGATTAACATATTGGCTGCTAATTCACGAATTGCGATTTCAGGATACATTCTTACTTCTTTTCGGAAAGCTTTCCCAATTTCTTCATTAGCAGGTAATTGAGAATTTACCCAATCCAATAAACCTTTAAATCCGATTGCATAACCCTTTCCGTCTGATTGTTCTCTTTCTGTCAGAACTCGATTTTTACCTTTATAAACGATCACGCGAACTGCTTTTCTCCAAAGATTGGGAAATTTCGATAAATCTTTTGCAAAAAGTAAACCACCAAGATTTGTAATTGAATATTTACCGAAAGAATTTCTTCTGATAAAATCTTCTGATATTAATTTATCTAAAACTGATTCTCGCTTTGTTGGATACGGAATTTCAAAAAAATCGAAATATGCTTGAGTATCGAGTAAAGAAATTACGTCTTCAGGTAAAATATTTTCCACAGAAAGTTCAGATGTAAAATTCTGATTTGCCGATTGCACCCAAAATTGTTTTTCCAGTTCGGGAAAGTCGTGCAATTTTCTGGTAATAGTTTCAATATGAATATAAGCTGTATTGGAAAATCTGGTTGGGTGACCGCTTGCAGCAGGAATTTGGAATAACACGATATTCACGTTTTCAAACTTAAACCTGAAATAGTTAAAATCAATTTTGGGATCTAATCTTTGCATTAACCAATGTTTCAACTCTTCATTTCCAACCTTCTTGGTTGCAGGATTAAATGTGCATCCCAATGTTTTATGGGTTTCGTTTTGTATTCCGAAAACAAGATAACCAAAAGATTGTTTCTTAATTGCTGCGCTATTTGATAATGAGGAAAGAGCTTTTCCTATTTCTTCTTTTGAATGAAAATCTTTTTTGAATTCAACCCATTCATTTTCTTTTGGTAAAGATTTCAAATCTATTAATAATTCAGTTAAAACTTTTTCCGTCATTCTTCTTCTCCCATCAAATAACCATCAAATAAAGATTTCTTTATTTTACAACAAGTTACGACCTCACAAAACGAATTTACCCATTATCTGTCAAATAAGAATTCCTTCAAAAAAACTTTCGAATGTGTGTAGCTCTTCAAAATGTTGGAACTGTTATTATATTCCTTAACATACGGAAGATCCCGATTTTTCGGGAACATTCCGAAGTTATAATTCACCCTCAACATACGCTGCCAGTTCTTTGCCCATTCTGTATTTGATGTCATAATTGATGATGAAATCCAATTCTTCTTCTGTAAAGCCATAATGCTGAGCTAATACTTTGTCGATTTCGTCGATGATGTGTTTGGATTTTTTAGGGAAGTATTCATCGTATTCAACTTTACCTGTAGTTTTATAAAAAGTGCTTTTCCTTTTGCAAGTTTTAACAAGATGAACAGCAATTTTATTTCCTAGAGAAAAAATATCTTCATTATTTATAGATCCAAAGTTAAATTCTTCAATGTTTTTTTTCCCACAATGATATCCATCGTGATATGTATGCCAATAGATATAAAAGATATTACTATTAAAGACAGCTAACATAGATTTTGCGATTTTTTTAGATTCAAAAAAATACTTTTTATAGTCATTAGATTTTTTTATCCCATCAATTTCATTATAAAAATAGGGTACTTCTTCTAGGGATTTTATAAAATAAGATGCTATCCTATGTACAAAAATTGAATACCCGAATTTTCTAATTATGTTATGAACTGGAATTTTACTTTTCATCTTTTCAAAGATACTATTATGAGTTAATAGAGAAATTTTTGGAATATGACCGAGAATTTTATTTTTTTCAGAAACAGACTGATATTCAATAGTATTGAACAAATTGTCTCTATCATCTTCATACCACCGATAGAATTTAGTTGAAAAGATAATTTCCTTCTTTTTTGAAATTGTTAAGAAAATCGAACCTTTCATATGTTCAATCCCAGTAAATAACTTTGCTGGTCGATCATCAAAGTGACTAAAATATAAATCAAAATTTCTTTCCAAATATTGTTGAATAGGTATCATTCTTTTTGTGCAAGCAATTGAATTCTGAACTATCATACCGCTTCTTCCATTCTTTAAAAGGATTTTGGAACATCTCTCAAATACCATTGCATACAAATTTCCACATTTAATAGTCTCATAATTCTCTAACGTATAATACTTTTTGATTTTCGAATATTCCACATATGGAGGATTCCCAATGATTACATCAAAACCACCTTTGCTCATAATTTCATAAAATTCAGAAAACCAGTGAAAAGGTTGGTGAGTTTCAAGCCAGTTCTCATATTTTTTCTTCTGGCTTTTTCTGTCACTAATTCCATAATTCGAGGATAAATATTCATTCAATTTATCATTGATATTTTTTAGTCTTTCTTGTAATTCGGTTTTTGCTTTTGTGTGCGAATCTTCACCTAAATTGGGTATTAACTGAACATCTTGAAAACGCTTAAATGCTTTGGCAATCACATTAAATTCATCTTCAAAATCTTTAATAATATCAGGAGCAAATAAAGGTTCTATTGATTCGACTGCTTTTTTAAATTCCGATTCAGAAGCGAAACCAACCAGAGTATTTCCACAGCGAATATTAAAATCAATATCAGGCAGAGGTTCCAAACCGTAATTATCTTTTTGGTAATTTACTTCGGCTGTAGAAACCAATTTCAAGAATAAACGCAGTTTGGCAATTTCCACAGCTTCATTCATAATGTCCACGCCAAACAGGTTATTGAGGATTATGGATTTATAAATGAAATACTGCAAATTGGGATGTCTTGGAGAATTTACATCTGTCAGGATTTCTTCAAATTTCTTGTATTTATCGGGATTTTCTTCTGAGAATTGCTGCATTCTGCTGAGGCAGCCTTCGTAAAGTGGTTCCAGAATATTGAGAGCTGCAAACAGGAAAGCACCCGAACCGCATGTAGGATCGAGAATTGTAACTTTTTTAATAGCGTCATAAAAGTGTTTTATCAAAAACGGATCATCGGTATCGGCAATAATATCCTGGATAAATTGGCGAATATTCAAATTATATGTGATGAAGTCGTTTATTTGAATAATTTCACCATTTTCAATTTTTGCTTTAACATTGGTATATCGTTTTCTACGTTCTATAAGTTCACGGTAAATTTCAGTTGGAAGAGCAATTTCGGCAGGAGCTTTTTTATTCCATACTTTGCGGATTTCAAACAGGTGAGTTTCTTCTTTATCGGTTACGATTTTATTTTCAAGTTCTGTTCGGAAACCATTCTTTATCTCTTCGGGCAGATCAGCAAAAATATCTCCTTCTGCTGGAACACCAAATTTAACAGCATCATAAATATATTTATCGCTGCTGAGAGCCAGCATTTGCCAGATGTATTCATCAGGTTTAAAAGCTTTGGGATAATGTCGTTTCACTTCATCAAAGATGAAAGGAATAACCGTATTTTTACTAATGTATTCTGTAATATCTGGTTTAGTATAATAAGCACCCATTGAAGCTCTGTCATTTATATATTTTTCAAAAATATAACCGATAACATCAGGGTTTATCTCTTTACCTGTAGATTCCTGTCTCGTGTCGAGATGCCATTCGTATTGATCAAAAAAAGCAAATAGTTTTTCAAAAGCATCATCTTTTATTTTTATGTTGGTGTATTTGTTTTCTAATTCGTGAACATCAAAAAGTCCGCCATTCAAATATGGTATTTTGCCGATCTCTTTTATTATCTCATCATTTCGTTCTTTAGCACCCAAACCTTTGTGGAAAAGTATTTTCAGAAAATCCTGATAGAAAGAATAGAATTCATCTTCTCCTCGTGTTGCTTTGGTTTGTTTCAATTTATCTGTTAGATAATTTTTGCTATCATCAAGAAAGCCTTTCTTTTGAATGAAATAGATGAACATTAAGCGGTTCAACATAAGAGAGGCATACCAATCTTTATCAATTTTTTCAGTAATGCCTTCTATGAACTCAATGAATGCAGAATGATTTTTCTTGAATTCCTGATAAAATTTCTTTGTTACTTTCTCAGAATTTTTGTTGAAATTCTCTTTTACTCTGTGTTTCACATCAACGATGCTGATGTTCTCTTCATCATCCCAAGAGAAGAATAAACCACTGAGTTTCTGGTAAATCAATTCAGGTGCTTGATGCGTATAGTATTTTGTTTCTCTCGTTAAAGTTGGTTTGCCCTCTTCACGAATTGTAAGCTGCCATATTTGTTCATTATTTGCAACATCACCAAAAATGATCAAATGCTCCTGATGATGTTTGGAAATTTTATTTTCAATTTGTTTTCTGATGCTGTAAACAGGGATTTTACCGTTTGAATCTGGTTGGCATTTAAGAATGACAAAACCTCTTTTCTCTGAAACAGCTTCGATTCTGTATGTTTCACCTTTTATTGTAATTTGAGGTTGTTTAACATTATAGTTATCCCAACCAAGTTCAATAAATAGTTCTTTGAAATTGAAACTGTTTATTAGCTTGTTAAATGTTTCTTTTGTAATCTGCATCATTCCATCCTAATTCCGTTTTAAACCGAGTGAACAAATAATTTGCGGTTCGCCAGTTTTATGTTTCTGTTTACCTATTATACAAAGTCTTTCTTCTTCTCGTAGTGAAACAATAAGTTCAGCTAATTCTGCATCTTCGATACCAGCTTTTAACTGCCTATTCAAGGTTTCACGAGCAAATTCTTTGAGCGGAAACTTGAAAATATCATCAATTGCATTTTTAAGTTCTGTGGTTACGAACAAAGGATATTTTTCACAGTATTGTGAAATACGCATATAAGTTCTGTATTTTGCACTGTTCTTTCTACCTAAAGTTCCACCGATCTCTTTTTCAATTACATGAGCAACTTCAACACCTTGTTTTACAAGCTCGTGATGTTTGTCGAGTCGCTGAATAGCTTTTGTTTTAGGTTCACATGCTGCAGCTTTCAGGATATTCAATTGAGATTGTGTGATTATATCTCCTTCCTTGTTTACCCAGGAAAGAACATCATTGTTTTCAGCAGTTTTAGTGTAAACCAGTACACCTTCATTCTCAAAAACTTTGGTTGAATAAGAGACGTTCGGAAGTTCGGGAATCAGTTTTTTAAGTTTAGGATTCTCCTCAATTGCATTTTTCCAGATCTGGAAAGCAAAAGATGCAAGATCAATTTCACTGTCTTCTTCATCTAATATTCCTGAATTTTCGTGATACAAATTTTCCAGAATGGTATTATTCTGATTTTCAAAAAACCGTTCATCAGAACCTACAACTTCAGCATTTTCTTCCAAACGAGTATCAAGTTTTTCTCTTAGCCGAATAATGTTTTCTATACCATCTTCCGGGAAAAAGAAATAGCTCAATATTCTGTTCGATTTCTGCCCTATCCTGTCCACACGACCAACTCTTTGAATCAAGCGAATTAATGCCCACGGCAAATCATAGTTCAAAACAATATGAGCATCTTGCAAGTTTTGACCTTCACTCAGAACATCGGTAGAAATCAAAACACGAATTTCAGCAACCGAATTTTTAATATTTGGTTTTTCGTTGGAAATCGGGCTGAAACGGTGAGCAAATTCAGTTGGGTTCTTATCACTACCTGTTACACAGAAAATATTATCTACTTCACGCTTTACAAGTTGTGAATGTAGATAGTTAGCTGTATCTGCAAATTGTGTGAATATTAGAATTTTTTCATGAGGATGTTCTTTTGTAATTAACTTTTCAAGTGCATTTAATTGTCTGTCATTTTCAGGTTTCCAGTTTTCGGATAATTTAATAATTTCTGCTAATGCATCGCAATCTTCCAGCAGATGTTTTTTGAACGACCTTTTAAATAATTCTGTTCTTATCCAACTGAATTTTTTCTTATGTTTTGTAGCCAGTTCATTGTATATCTTTTCTGAAAGATAATTTAACTTTGTTTCATCGGTTGTAATTCTGAGAGTTTTCTCGTTGCCATTATAATCTTCCCAATCCAGTTCATCAGTAAATTCATCTAATAAATTTGCTTCTTGAGAACCTATGGGAATTGGCAGGTTATTCTCTACAGCATATATGAAGAGATAGTTCCTTAGCATCATTCTGTATGCCGAAAGTAGAAATGAGTACCCACTGCTTTCTAATCTTTTGAAAAGGTTTGTTCTACTGAAACCGATCAATCTTTTTCCTGCTCTTGTTAAATTGTCTATAATGAACAATTCATCATTTGTTGGTTTTTCAGTTGGATTATCTTTTATGTAGTTTCCAATTCCATATCTTGCTAGTTTCATGTTATTTACATCATCCACAACGTCAGATGAATAAAGACGTGCATATTGGTCATTCGGATCGTTAACCGACATTTCATAATTTATACGTTTAGGAATTCTATCCGGAAAATATGATCGATCTCCATTTGAAAATAACAAATACTTTCTTTGATCCTTTTCATCCGTCTTTGCATAATTTTGTTTAATGAAGCTTCTTGTTCTACGCACCAGAAATAATCTCATCAACTCTCGCCAGTCATCAATATTTTCACTTTTTTCAAATGCAGGAAGTGATCTGTAATGATGCGGAAAACGAGATTCAAACTCTATTTTTCCACCAATGCTTTCGATATAATTCTCCGGTGAAATACCTAAATCGTCATCTACAGAAATGAATAATCTTAATTGATTGGAAAGATCTTGGAATGTTTTGTTGTACGGAGTTGCTGAAAGCATAATAACTTTGCTGTCGTTCAAATGCAAATATTCCTGAACTGCTCGGAATCTTTTGCTTTCACGATTTCTAAGGTTATGACTTTCATCAATTATGACGAGGCGGTAACGACGAAGTTTCTGAAACTCTTTTGTTAATACTCTTGAAATGGAAAATATTTTTGCACGGAGCTTGTATTTATGAACATAATCCCCCCACATTTCTGTTAGATTTTTTGGGCAAAGGATTAACGTTTCCCAAAAGAAATCATCTTCAAATATTTTGGCGAGTGCGGTAGCCGTAATTGTTTTACCAAGACCAACAACATCACCGATGATAACTCCACCACGTTTATTCAGATGATGAGCAGAAATTAAAACAGCTTTTTGCTGAAACTCTAAAAGATCCTCTTCAAAAACTTTTGGTATTTTAAATTCGTTTAATCCTGCTCTAGCTTCTTGTGATAGGTGATAAGCCATTTTGAGATAAATGTGATATGGTAGTGTAAGTTGTTCACCAGCCCAACTTTCTTCAATTATTTCAATTAATTCTTTGGAAATATCAACGCAAAAAGTATCTTCCCATTTTTCTTGAAACCAATTAGAAAGTTTTTTTGAAGCATCATTATCAAGTACATCAATATTCAATTCGCCATTATTTGCCAATCCTGAAGTTGTTAAATTACTGCTTCCGAGATAACCGATAATTGGATTGATTTTGTCATTACGATATGCGAGATATAATTTAGCATGTAGTGGATGCCGAAGATAAAGCTTAACTACTAATTTATTTGCTTTAAGTTGTTTTACAAGAATCCTTAAACCTGTTTCATCTTGATTTGTCGGATAACCGATTGTTAATTGCTTTTTAAAATCTAAAGCTAATTTCTTCTTTATTCTGGAAGCTGTTTGGCGATCTATTAATTGAGAATGATCTAAAGAAAAATATTGTTTTAAAGTTTTTCTTTCAGTTCTTTGCATTCCGATAAGTAATCTGCATTGTTTACCTTCTTCACCCGACCATTTATCAATATTGGACGCAACTTTTCGCCAACCTCGTAAATTAAAATAACCTACACAAAAATCTGATCGATGAGATACTTCTAATGCGTGATTTAAACCTTCTTCCAGCTTCTTTTCAATGTTATCATAAATTATTGGCATTTCAACCTCAATTATTCAATTTTTCAGACATCATTTTATTACAACTAACTTGTCAAGATTCATTCCTTTTTTCCACTACAATGTACCTAATGATTTCTATGCTGACTTCAATAAGTTAGATTTATAAATCAGAAATTTGTAGTCAACCCTGAAATTTCTTTATAAACATTATTTATTATAGAAAATGGATAAAGACAAGGAGGTTATGATGAGATTTTATCGTTCATATCAGACGAAACGAATCAATGTAGCGGATAAAACAATAATCGGTATTGATCCAGGGAAGAGCAGACATCAAACTGTTATCATAGATGCAACTGGAATTCCGATTGGTAGAACATTTTCATTTTCAGTGAATCACAAAGGATATCATGAAAAGTTATGGAATGAGATCAATAAGCAGTTACCGGATTACTCTTCATCAAACTTGTTGTTTGCAGTGGAAGTATCCTGCAATCTTTGGCAAACAATAAGTAATTATCTTCGATTGGAAGGATATGAAGTTGTTCTTGTCAGCTCGATGTGTACTAAGCAATCTAGAGTCATGCTTAATAATGATTTTTCCAAAACAGACCCCAAAGATGCACTATTGATAGCGTTAAACACACAACGAGGGTATTATATTGAAATGAGAAATTATTCGAAAATATCCAATAATATGCATATTTTAAGTATTGCATATAACAAACTCAGGAAGGATCACAGCAGTTATCGGGGACGTCTCCGAGCAGCGATAGAACTGATCTTTCCGGAGTTTTTAGAAGTGATAACTCTGGGAACCCAAACAAGTTTTTATATATTGGAAAAATACATATTTCCAGAAGAATATCTTAATATGAACATTGAGCTTGAATCTTTACAGATAGGGACTATTTCACGCAGTAAATATGGAATAAAGCATCTTCATAAGCTGCAGGAGTTGGCAAAGCATACGATAGGGATCTCTTTTCATAATGAGCTATATGATCGAACAATAGCCCTAACCTGGCTGAAGGGAATGAAAGAGATATGATCCCGCATGAAAGTGATCTTGGATCAACTCATAAAATCATCATCTATAATGAAAGAGTTTTCTA
>Ga0307992_1002546_pt1 | contig 10330 bp, 8 predicted proteins | sample EllFjometagen133_FD_203162 | JGI IMG/M metagenome (GOLD analysis project Ga0307992, IMG submission 203162) | Marine microbial communities from Ellis Fjord, Antarctic Ocean - #133 | ecosystem: Environmental > Aquatic > Marine > Unclassified | place: Southern Ocean | collected 2014-10-08
GATTTGGTGCTTATTTTTACACCATTTAATCTGATGCATTTTTTAAAAGTTTTAAGGAGCTGAATGTCTTTTGATGTAAGGTTAATATGGCGACCGTCCTTGGATAAATTGCCATCTGCGGTTAATAACCCAACCGCATAGGCGAAATCAGAGCACCATGTTATCTGGTAATTTTTATTTTTTTGACTCCCCCTCATTGTTCTGCTTATTTCCTTTTGGCTCCTCTATTTTTTCTATTTTAGGAGTTTCTTTCATTTTTGTTGATTTTGTAGGAGTAAACGGAACAGCTTTTAGTCGAGCCCTTTTGCCTTTTGCTGTTCTTAGATAAAAAAGCTTCGCTCGCCTAACTTTTGTTCGTCTTATAATTTCAATATTTTTTATTAAAGGGGAATGAATAGGAAATATTTTTTCTACCCCAATTCCATCTATGATTTTGCGAATTGTAATTGTTGCGCCAGGTTCTTTGCCGTGTTTTCTTGACAAGACAGTGCCTTCAAAAATTTGTATTTTTTCTTTTTTAGGTTCTTCTTTTTTCCCTTTTTTGCTTGGCTTTTCTATTTCTTTTATAATTTGATAAACCTTAACAGTGTCTCCTGGACGGATGCTTAAGATTGATTCTTGAACTTGTTCTTTTATTTTGTCTGTCATAATTTTAATTTATTCTGTCCGACGATTCTTTTTGAATAGTTCGGAGAATTTGTTTTAATTCTTTTGGCAATTGTGAAATAAATTTTTTCTTTTGCCCATTAAATAATTTAATTTTTAATTCATTCGCATGAAGAAATTGCCTTTTTAAATTTTTTGGGCAAAGTTGATTTTTAAAAGAATAAAGTTTGTCGCCAACTACTGGATGCCCAATATATGCAAGATGAACTCTTACTTGATGCTTCCTTCCGGTTTTTGGGCTAGCTTCAATGAGTGTAAATTTTTTATATCTCTTCAAAACTTTCCATAAAGTTTCAGCAGGCCTTGGCCCCGTTCTTTTTGATTCTGGGCTTGAAGGTAAATAAACCCTTTGTTTAATACTTTTTTTATCTCTACCAATCAGTGTTTTAATAATTCCCTCATTGCTTTTAATAGAGCCAGCCACCAAGGCAATATACTTTTTTTCTATCTCTCTCTGTTTAAACTGTTTTTGAAAAAAAGACAAGCTTTTATTGTCTTTTGCTATGAGCAATATTCCGGAGGTATCTTTGTCTAACCTATGAATCAATCCATATCTTGGGCTCTCTCCCACCTCTTTAAGTTGAGGAAATTCTTTTACCAGCTTTTCCATTAATTCTTTGTCCGAGTTTATTCCTGATGGTTTGTCTACAGCTAAAAGATTTTTGTCTTGGTATATTATATCCATTGTGGGCGGTGCAGGATTTGAACCTGCGACTTCCTCAGTGTAAATGAGGCGCTCTGGCCAGCTGAGCTAACCGCCCGAGAATGTGGGCACGGTTGGATTTGAACCAACAACCTCGGCCTTATAAGGACCTTGCTCCACCATTGAGCTACGCGCCCTAGTCAATAACTATTTTATTTTTTTATTTTCCCTATTATTTTTTCTAATTCTTCTCTTTCAATCGTTTCGTTTTTGATTAGAGTTTTAGCAATTTTTTCTAACAAAGCTTTTTTTGTTTTTAGAATTTTAATTGCTTGCTTTTTAGCATCTTTTATAATTTTATCAACCTCCTTGTCTATTTTTTCAGCTATTTTTTCAGAATAATTTTTATCCTCGCCAAAATTTTGCCCCAAAAAGCTTAATTCTTTTTTTTCGCCGAAAACAATAGGTCCAAGACTATCAGACATACCGAATTCTTTTACTAATTTACGAGCTATCCATGATGCACGACTCAAATCATTACTAGCACCAGTAGTCACTTCTCCAAACTTTATTTTTTCTGCATAGTAACCACCTAAAAAAGTTGCAATTTCAGATACAAATTCCGACTTGGTTTTCATTCTTCTTTCTTCTTTCGGCGATTTCAAAATATATCCAGCAGCCATTCCTCTAGAAACGATTGAAACCTTTCTCACAGGATCACCATCCTCGCAAAAAGAGGCAACCAAAGCATGTCCCGCTTCGTGATAAGCAGAAATTTCTTTTTCTTTCTTAGATAAGACATAGCTTTTTCTTTCTGGCCCCAAAAGGACTTTTTCTATAGATTCTAATAATTCTTTCTGGAAAATTTTCTTTTGATTTTTTCTGGCTGCCAATATTGCAGCTTCATTCATAAGGTTAGCTAAATCGGCTCCAGAAAAACCAGGGGTTCTTTCCGCGACTTCCCTTAAATTATTTTTTGTTTCCAATGGTTTTCCGGAAGAATGGATTTTTAAAATTGCTTCTCTGTCTTCAATGCCTGGCAAATCTACAACTATTCTTCTATCAAACCTACCGGGTCGTAAAAGAGCTGGATCCAAAACATCCGGCCTGTTTGTAGCGGCCATAACTATGGTTTTTGAATCTCTTTCAAATCCATCCATTTCAACTAAGATTTGATTTAGCGTTTGTTCTCTTTCGTCGTGTCCTCCACCCATACCCATTCCCCTTGTTCTACCAATAGCATCTAACTCATCAATAAAAATGATTGATTTTTTATGTTTTTTTGCTTCTTGGAAAAGGGAACGAACTCTTCCGCTTCCAACTCCTACAAAAAGTTCTATAAACTCTGAACCAGCGATTGAGAAAAAGGGAACATTACTCTCGCCCGCGACCGCCCTTGCCAATAATGTTTTACCACAACCCGGAGGACCTAAGAGTAAAACGCCCCTTGGAATTTTAGCTCCCATATCAAGAAATTTTTTAGGAGTTTTCAAAAATTCAACGATCTCCTCTAACTCTTCTTTCGCCTCTTTCAATCCAGCAACATTTTTAAAGTTAATTTTTGATTTTGGATGACCTTCTGCTCCGAATAAACGAGCTTTCGTCTTTGAAAAATTGAGTGCTTGCATAGCTCCTGTTTTGGCCTGTTTGCTCATGGTCCAAAAAAACCAACCGAAGAAAAGAAGAGGTAAGATAAGCAAGAGAAAAGACCCTATCTGGCCAATACCCATTTTTTCTTCTTTGACACTAAAATCTAATTGAGATAATTTTTCTTGACTTAATCCGTAATTTTTAAGAGTTTGAGAAAGTCCGAGTTCTGATTCTTTTATGGTTTGTGCCTTGCTATCGTCTTTATAGGTAACTAAAATTTTATTACCAGTAACATCAATGTTTTTTACTTTGTCTTGATTGATTTCTTGAGATAATTGGCTGATTGAAATTTCTGGTAAGGATGGAGATAGCGGAGAGAAAAGAGCGAAAATTGCTGAAATGAATACAAAAATTAGAACAATAAATAGAAAGTTTTTTGTTAAACTTTTGGTTGCTTTTTTCATAACACAAACAAGTTAATTAATTTTTGTTCTTGTTATATAGAATGCAAACGAAGGCCCATTTTGTGAGTTTCTTCATCAAGTGCAATGATTTCAAGTTTATACTTTTTATCTTTTACAAGAATATTTTTATCTTCTTTTTGAGAATCCATTTCCGAGAGATGAACTAAACCACGAATTTTAGGAGCAATTTCCACAAAGGCTCCGAGTTTATTTATTTTAACTACTTTTCCCTCAACAACATCTCCTTTTTTGTATTTTTTCTCTACGCCTTTCCACGGATCTTCTTTTAGCGCTTTAAGCGAGAGAGAGACCTTGCCGTCTTTTGATACATCGGTAATTTTTGCTTTTACCACATCTCCAACTTTTACTATTTCAGAAACATCGTCAATCAATTGCCAATCTAATTCGGAAATATGAATAAGCCCTTCGGCTTGCAATAATTCTTTATCAGAATTTAGGTTTTCGATAATTGGGAATTTGATAAATGCTCCGAAATCAGCTAATCCTGTAATTTTTCCCTCTACGATATCTCCAATTTTATAATTTTCTAAGAATTGGTTTATTTCTCTGGAAGTAACTGCTTTTTCTGAAAAGATTAACTTGTTTTCCTGTGAAGCAGCATCAATAATTTTAACACTTAGCTCTTCTCCCACTAACTGTTGGAGAACTTTGAGTATTTCCGCAGAATCTCCATTTTTTACTCTTGGATAATGTTTGATGGAGAGTTGAGATAATGGAAGAAACCCCTTAATGTTTTCCATTTCTGCTAAAAGGCCTCCCTTATTAGCTCCAGATACTTGTACGGTTATAGTTTCAGAATTTTTTTCTATTTCTTTTAATCTTTCCCAGCTTATTTCATCTTGGGCCTCTCTTAGAGACAACTCTAAATAACCATCTTCATTGTCAACATCTATAACCTTTGCCTTTATGGTTGCACCAGGTTTTATGTGTCTAAGAACACTTTTTGCAGAATAGTATTCTTTGCCGAAAATAATACCTACGCCAACTGCACCCAAATCAACATATACGGCAAAATGGCTAGCTCCAATAATTTTTCCCTCTATTGTTTGGCCTTTTTTAGGAGGACCAGCGAACTCCTGTAAATCATTTTTTGGTTTAATTGTTGTTTTCATACCAATAAAGGTAACACAAAATATTCTGTTTAGCAAGGTTTTAGATGAGCAAACAAGGAGATAAAAGAGTGATTAGAAAATTGGATATATTGAATTTTGAATTTTTAAAGAGTTGAAGAAAGTCAAAATAGGTGATACAATAAACACAATAATCAAAAATTAAAAAAGAAAAACATCATTATGAATATTATATGGCATGGTCAATCCTGTTTTGAAATTCGGATTCCCTCAAATCAAACAGAGGAAAAAGTTATTGTTATTGACCCATTTTCTGAAAGTATTGGATTAAAATTACCATCTTTAACAGCGGATATTTTGTTAGTTTCCCATAATCATTCCGACCATAATAATATTAAGGCAATTAAAGGTAATCCCCTTTTAATAGATGTTCCGGGAGAATATGAAGTGAAAAATGTTTTTATTCATGGCTTGTCTGGTTCACATGGCTCTTTTGAGAAAAAAAATCTTGGGAAAATTACTATTTATACTATTGAAGTTGAGGGCATAAGATTATGTCATCTTGGTGATTTGGGACAAAAAGAGCTTAATCCCGAACAACTGGAGACCATTGGCGATATAGATATTTTAATAATACCAGTCGGAGGGAGTTACACCATTAATGGAGAGGAGGCTCAAAAAATTACTAATCAAATTGAACCCAAGATTGTTATTCCTATGCATTACAAATTGCCTAAATTGAAAGTGAATCTTGATGAAGTGGAGATGTTTTTAAAGGCAATGGGACAAGAGATAACCGAACCACAGACAAGTCTAAAGATTAAAAAGCAGGGGTTGCCAGCAGAAACTAAAATCGTAGTATTGAAATCATAAATGGATTTTTTAAAAAAAATACAAAGACTACCCCTGTTAAAGCGAAAAATTATTCTTTGGATTATTTTAACGATTGTCAGTTTAATTTTTTTAGTTATTTTTATTATTGCTACAGCGGGTAGGTTGAAAAATTTTCAAATTAACGATATAAAAGAAGATATTAATTTTCCTTCTTTGGAAACAGAGAATTTATGGCCAAAAAAATAAAAAACAAAGAGAACGAAAATAACGAGAATAACGAGAACAACAAAATTGGTCATGTCAAGCCAAGAGAAATTAATAAAGAGATGCAGGAGAGTTATATTGACTATGCAATGTCTGTTATAGTTTCTCGTGCTTTGCCCGATGTCCGAGATGGATTAAAACCAGTTCATCGTCGTATTCTGTTTGCTATGGGAGAAGACGGCTTATATTATAATAGTAAGTTTAGAAAATCAGCGAATGTAGTTGGAAGCGTTTTGGGTCGTTATCATCCGCACGGCGATTCAGCCGTTTACGACTCTATGGTCAGAATGGCACAGGACTTTTCTTTAAGATATCCTCTTGTTCAAGGTCAAGGAAATTTTGGTTGTTTTACGGGAGACACAAAAATAAAACTTTGTGATGGCAGAAGCTTGAGTTTTAGTGATTTGATCAAGGAGCAAAAGGGGGGCAAAAGACATTGGGGGTTTGCATTTAATCATAAAAAGGAAAGAATTGAGATTGCTGAAATTAAAAAGCCCAGGATAACAAGGAGAAAAGAAAAGCTCGTAGAGATTACCATAGACAACGGAGAAAAAATTAGATGTACACTAGACCATCGTTTTATGCTAAGAAATGGAAACTATAAGCAAGCCGAGAAATTGCAGACAGGAGATTCTTTGATGCCACTCTATACCGAAAGATATAAGAGTGAGAATAACTTAAATTTAAAAGGATACCAAACTGTTTCTCAGCCCGTAATCGGAGGGTGGGATTTTACGCACCGTTTGTCTGATGAGTGGAATTTAGAAAATAAAGTTTATAAAAGAGATGCGGGAAGAATAAGGCATCATAAGGATTTTAATAAATTAAACAATAATCCCGATAATATTTTACGAATCAGATGGAAAGATCATTGGCAAATACACAAAGAGATTGCTTCTGCGCGCCATAGCAATGATCCCGAATATGTAAAAAAAATAGCTCAAGGAAGAAAAGAATTTTGGGCAAAAAAAGAAAACAGAGAAATATATTCACAAAGACGATCGGAAATGAATAAGAAAATGTGGCAGAGCCCTAAGTATAGAAAGTTATGGTCAGAAGCCAAGAAGGAAATGTGGAGAGACCCAGAATACAAAGAATTTATGAGGAAGGAATCAAGTAAAAATCTCAGACGATTGTGGCAGACAAAGAATTTTCAAGAATTAATGAGTAGATTAAAATCAGAAGAATTAAAAGAAAGATGGAAAGATAAGTGTTTTAGGGAAACAATGATGGAAAATACAAGACAGATGTCTATAAAACTCTGGTCTAATCCCAGCCATCGTAAACATATCTCAATGTTAATGAAAGAAAGATTTAAAGATCCTGTTCTTCGCAAGGCATTAAGTGAAAGATCAAAAGCATTATGGAAAGATCCTGAATATAGGGGAAAATATTCTGAGGACCATTTTAAGAAAATGAGAGAGAAATTATGGGTGCAACCCGGAATTCGCGAATTTCATCGGGAAAAGCTCGCTAAACAGAGGGAAGATGTAAAATTTAGAGAAAAGAATAGATTGGCCGTTATGGCGTCTAACAAGAGTCGCATAGAAAAGAATCCTAATATGATGAAAGAAATGGCAGAAATGGCTAAAATCTCTTTAAAGAAAAAATGGCAGAGTCCTTCTTATAGGGAGAGGGTGATAAAAAATAAAATTTTAGGATATGCGTGCTTTCTTCGCGGACAACATACAGAAGTTACACCAGAAATATACGAAGAGGAAAGAATCAATAATGGTGTTCCAAAACTTGAAAACGCTTTAAATTATTTCAGTAATTTTTCTGAGATAATTCAGGAATCTCAAAATTATAATCATAAAGTTGTAACTGTTAAAGTTCTTCGTAAAAGAGAAGATGTTTACGACATAACCGTTGACTCATGGCATAATTTTGCTTTAGCCGCTGGTGTATTTGTTCACAACTCAATTGACGGGGATCCAGCATCTGCCATGCGTTACAGTGAAGCAAGATTATCCAAAATTGGGCAAGTAATGCTTACAGACATTAATAAGGATACGGTTAATTTTGTAGACAACTATGATACTACTCGAAAAGAACCAGTTGTTTTGCCATCCCCCGTGCCACAACTTTTACTCAACGGCTCTTTAGGCATTGCTGTTGGTATGGCAACAAATATTCCACCACACAATCTTTCCGAAGTCTGCGATGCTGCGATATATCTTATTGACCATCCTCATGCAACAACAGAAGATCTTTTTGAATTTATTAAGGGTCCAGATTTTCCAACTGCAGGCATTATATTCAATCAAAAAGAAATTATCTCGGCTTACTCGCAGGGCAAGGGTCCAATCTTAGTTCAAGGAAAAGCAGAGATTATTGAGAGAAAGGAAGAGTCGTGGAGCATTATTATTACCGAAATACCCTATCAGGTAAATAAAGCCACGCTAGTTGGTCAAATTGCGAAATTAATTCAAGAAAAGAAAGTGAAAGGAGTGAAAGACGCCAGAGACGAATCAGGCAAAGAAGGGATAAGGATTGTTTTAGACCTTAAAAAGGGAGCTTTCCCTCAAAAGATATTAAACCGTTTATATAAATCAACGGATTTGCAAAAGAAGTTTCATTTAAATATGCTTGCTTTGGTTGATGGGATTCAACCAAAGATTTTATCTTTGCCTGAAGTGTTAAATTATTATCTCAAACATCGCCAAGAAGTAGTTTTAAGAAGAAGTAAATATGAATTATTTAAAGCAAAGCAAAGGGAGCATATTTTAGAGGGCTTAGCCAAATGTCTTGCAAAGATTGATCAAGTAATAGAGACAATTAAAAAATCTAAAAATAGAGAAGAAGCAAAGATAAACTTAAAAAAGAGGTTTAAATTGAGCGATGCTCAAGCAGAAGCTATTTTAGAGACAAAGCTTTCTGCTTTAGCCCGTTTAGAAAGAGCAAAAATAGAGAATGAGTTAAAAGAAATTAGAGAAAAAATTAAACACCTTGTAGCGCTTATTAAGAGTCCAAAGAAGATAAAGGCCTTGGTTATAAAAGAATTGAAAGAAATGAAAGATAGTTTTGGAGATGCAAGGAGAACAAAAGTTTACCTTAAACAAGCAGAAGACATTTCAGAAGAAGATTTAATTCCAGAAGAAGAAACTTTAATAACCCTTACACAAAATGGATACATTAAGAGAATCAATCCGTCTGCTTACAAAACTCAGAAAAGAGGTGGAAAAGGAATTACTGGAATAAAAACTCGTGATGAAGATTTTGTTGAGCATTTTGTCTTAGCCAACACTTTAGACAAGTTACTTTTTTTCACCGATTCCGGAAAAGTTTTTGCTTTGCCCGCCTATGACATTCCTCAAGCCACAAGAATTTCAAAGGGACGTGCTTTAGCTAATTTTTTAGAGATTACTCCTGAAGATAAAGTTTTAGCTGTTTTGCCGTTAGGCAAAAAAGACAAACAATTGAAAATAGACTATTTAGTCATGGCTACTAAAAATGGTATAATAAAAAAGACAATTTTGGAGGATTACAAGAATATTAGAAATTCTGGGTTGATTGCAATACGGCTAAAAAAGGGAGACCTTTTGCGCTCGGTTAAAAAGACAAGCGGTGCAAGCGAAATTGTTTTAGTTACTCAAAAAGGGCAATCAATTAGGTTTAAAGAAAAACAAATTAGACCAATGCAAAGAAATGCGGCGGGTAATAAGGGTATTCGTTTGAAGAAAGACGATGAACTTATCGGAATGGAAGTAATTGAAAAAAAACAAATAAAGGATTATTTATTAATTATAACCGAACTGGGCTATGGCAAGAGAACTAAATTGATTAAATATCGTTCACAAAGTAGAGGTGGAACAGGTATTAAAACATGTAAGCTTACTAAACGAACCGGAGAATTAGTTAAAGCAAAGGTCTTAAAGGGAGACGAAGAATTGATTATTATTTCTAAAAAAGGACAGGTTATTAGGACTACTGCTAAAAGCGTTTCTGTTTCCAGCAGGTCAACTCAAGGAGTTAGAATAATGAAATTAAGCGAACAGGACGAGGTAACTTCTCTCATCAGTTTAGAAAACATTAGTTTAGAAAATGGTAACATTTCTTGAGCCAGAAAAAATTATTGAGCAAATTAAGCTGAAACAAGATTTCAATGTTGCTGAATTTGGTTGTGGGCCAGGCACTTTTAGTATTGCCTTAGCCAAAGTATTGTCAATGGGTACGGTTTACGCTTTGGACATTCAAGAAGAGCCACTCTCTGCTCTTAAGGGTAGAGCTACGGCTGAAGGTTTGTCGAATATAAGAACAATTCAGTGCGACTTAGAAGAACCCAAGAGTTCAACTCTAAAAAATGAAGCACTTGATGTTGTTTTGCTTACAAATGTTTTGTTTCAATCTGAAGACAAGGAGGCAATGTTGAAAGAAGCAAAAAGAATTGTCAAGCCAAAAGGCGAAATAGTTATTGTTGATTGGAAAAAAAATTCACCCTTTGGGCCAGAAGAAGAGAGGGTAACCTTGGAAGAAATTGAAAAGATAATGCGTCTCAAGCTTGATATGAAATTAGTTAGAGAATTGGACGCCGGCACATATCATTGGTCCGCTATTTTTGAAAAAGAATAAATTGTTATGAATAAGAAAATTCTTTTTTGTGTTCTATTTATCTCTATCTTGGGAATTTTATTTTTTACAAGTTCGGAAGAAATATATGCTGCCTGTTCGTCCCCCTATACGGATTATGACTATCCGGGAGTAGCTGGAACATGGTGTTGTAGAACAGTAGGCATTGGTGGTTGCTTCGCTGGCGAAACGATTAATACTTCGGGCGA
>Ga0307992_1002549_pt1 | contig 10325 bp, 10 predicted proteins | sample EllFjometagen133_FD_203162 | JGI IMG/M metagenome (GOLD analysis project Ga0307992, IMG submission 203162) | Marine microbial communities from Ellis Fjord, Antarctic Ocean - #133 | ecosystem: Environmental > Aquatic > Marine > Unclassified | place: Southern Ocean | collected 2014-10-08
ACTTTCCCACGGGGTCGAGTGCTTCTGGAGGTACGCATGGAATCCCATGGCCCCCAGGCCCAGGCTTCGCTCACGGGTGGCTGAGTACACAGCGCGGTGGAGTTCGTCGGGGGCATTGTCGATGAACACCTGAAGCACGTTGTCGAGGAGCCTGATGAGGTCTGCGACCAGCGGGGTGTCCTTCCACTCGTCGTACAGCGCGAGGTTCAGGCTGCTCAGGCAGCAGACGGCAGTGCGGTCTTCCGAAGTGGCAAGATGGATCTCGTTGCAGAGGTTCGACCCGTTGATCTTGAGTCCGAGAGCCTTCAGGGGTTCGGGGAGCCCCCGGTTCGCTGCGTCGATGAAGTTCAGGTACGGCTCACCTGTGCGGGAGCGGACCTCAAGGATACGCTGGAACAACTCACGGGCTGGCATCGTGTCCCGGATGGTGCCATCACTGGGGTCACGGAGGTGCCACTCGCCCCCGTCGATGCAGGCTTGCATGAAATCATCAGTAAGGTTCACCGCGTTGTGCAGATTGAGGCACTTGCGGTTGGGATCACCGCCTGTGGGCAACCGCATCTGCAAGAACTCCAGAATATCCGGGTGGGTGATATCCAGGTACGCCGCGTAGGACCCCTTCCGGGTCGTGCCTTGTCGGTACGCGGTCATGTCGGCATCGACCGTCTTCAGGAAGGGGATCGGTCCCGGTGATTTGTCCGAGACGGACCTGACGCCTGACCAGTGTCCGCCGACGCCGCCGCCTTTCACGGACAGCCACCGCAGTTCCTCCGTGTGCGAGATCAGCCCCTCAAGGGTGTCTGGCACGTAGGTGAGGAAGCACGATATAGGCAGTGCCCTCCACTTCCCGCCGGGGGCTGGAGCGTTGCTCAGGACCGGGCTGGCGAACATGAACCAGCCCTTGCTGGCGTAGTCGTAGATCCGCTGGGCGAAGGCCATGTCCCCGTCGCAGTAAGCCACGGCAGCGCGGGCGAAGGCTTCCTGTGGGGACTTCTCACCGGCCTTCATGTAGTAGGCCCGAAGGAGGTCCATGGCGAAAGGGGTCAGCCGGGCATCTTGTTCAGGGTCAATGAGGATGCCATGGCACTCAGTCATCAGGGGCTCAGTCATCAGGGGCTCAGTCATCAGGGGCTCAGTGGGGGCACCCACCAGGGGGGCAGGGTGGTGCGTCTCATGCCAGTCCGGGGTGTTTGACTCAACATCTGACTGGGGCATAAGTTCGACCATTTGGGGATCCTCGGCGAGTTCATTATTTCTGCTGTACTGGGCGCGAGTCGTCACTGACGCTCGACCAAGGGTCACGATGACCCGCCCCTATATGGCTGGCTATCAATGCCCTACCGAGCAACAACCTCTGAGAAGTGCCGCTTCACATGCTACCCACGCGGCGGGGATCCCCCTCAGCACGCCACGGTCTGCATGTGCAAGATCCCGCACAAGCCGCACAAGATTTCTTGTGCCCCACTTTTTTGCTGCTGGGATCATGGAACGCTCTACTTTCCAGGAGGGCGACCCCAGCCTGGAGGCGATCTCTGCTGCGCTCAACTTGCGGTCCAGGAGCAGTGAGACCTGCAACCACTGGTACGCCAGATCAGCAGGGCCACCGCGAGCGCGGAGCAGCAACATCGTCGGATCAGAGGCGGACCTGTGGCGGATCCGGGAGAGGGCCAGAGCCATCTTCTTTGTGTGACCCAGAGCCAGCGCATCCCGAAGGGGCTGCAACTCCACCCCCGTGTGACCTCTGGCCAAGGCTCTCACGTCGTCCGCCGTGATCTGTGAGTCGCCGCGAAAGCGGACGAGGGCTGAGATCTTGCTCACCTCGTGAAAGAGCACGCCGAGGTCAACCCCCAACGCTCCGACCATCGCCTTCGCGAGCGCTGGACTGAGCCCTTCTTTGGAACCCACCAGCCGATGCGCCTCCATCGCAAGGAACTTGCAGGCGCGGGTCTCCTGGTCCTGCTTACGAGCAGGGACGTGGTAGGCGATATGGTCCTTCTTGCGCACCAGAGCGACCGCAGGGTGCTTCTTGTCGCTCACCGTCCCGTCAACCTCCATGACGATGCACACCTTGGGAGGCTTGTCGGACAGGTGGGCCTTGACCGTCTCGGGATCAATGTCCTTCCCGTCCACATGGATCAACAAGGGCTGACCGAAGGCCGCCCCCATCGACAAGGCATCAATGACATCGCTGTCGGACCCAGCATGAACCACTTCGTAGCCAGCCCGATGTGCGCCCAGGGTTGTGTGGTGCAACCACCGCCGACAGAGGAACCTCTCGTTCCCAGTGATGGCCATCACCAGAGGCGGCTTGTCCCAGGAGTGGTTCATGCCATTGCCTCCAGCAACGCTGTGGCGGCGTTCAGGTGTGAACCCTTGCCGTCGAGTAGAGGACGGACTTGTGCCCAGACACGGGCAGTCCCTGGGTCTTCCAGGGGGCCTTCCTCGGCGATCACTTCGCAGAAGCCCTGGAGCAGAGCAGGCCAGTCGCGCTGGCTGGCATAGATGATCCCCAGACAAGCAGGCTGGTCTTTCTTGATCCACGCGGCGTAGAGCGCCCGTGCCTGCTCGTCCATGAACGGAGAGACCCAGTGCTCGTCAGGTGGACACCACCGGCTCAGGGTCCGAGATCGAATAGTGCCGATGACCCCGCCATAGAAGTCTGCCCACAGGACGATCCTCACTGGGCCGTCCGCGAGGTCTTCCAAGGTCTTCAAGAGTGCGTCCCCTGCTTCGGGTGTTGCACGGTCCAGAGGGCCGACAACCACAACAGGGGATCTGTCCCCTACGCCAGCACTACCAGCGAGCCTCACGATCTCCCGAGAGTCGTCTACCTTGAGGCCGTCATCACCAAGGGGGTCAACCAGGAGCCGACCCAGAGTCCGGGCATGGGCAACAGCCTCTCCTCGCGCTTTGGGTCCATGAAAGAGAACAGGGGTCATGCTCCTCAGAACCGTGTGCTGAAGCGGTGCTTGCACTTTTGGCAGCGATAGTGGATGGCAGTCCCTCCTCCCTGTTGGGCTGGGATGTCCGCAACCATCAAGACCTCGGACTGATTGCCGTCACAGAGTTCACTGGCTCGACAAGCGACCCACTGGACCTCTCCGACAGACTGCTTCACGCGGTTGCTGAACTTGCTCATTGGTCGCTCCTCCTCATAGGGAGTAGTACCCGTCAGAGGTGACCGGACACCCCCCTTTTAGTAGCCTTGGGCTGTAGCCCGAGCCTGGATGATCCCGGAGATCTCCGTCAGGTACGCCTCGACTTCGTACTGGTACAGCCCGGTTGTGGGTTCCGTGCTGCTGGCAGAGGTTCCCACGAGTGTGCCAGCAGCATACTGAACCTGCCCTCCGCTCTGTGGTATCAGCACATCCGATGCCAGTGTCAGGTTGTCCCCAGTGCCAGGGTTGACTCCTGCCCACCAGGATATGCGGAGATCTGCCACCACAGGCACCACGACATTCTTCCACTGGGTCCAGTGAATCCAGACAGGCAGGCTGTTGCTCAGGGTGGGGATCACATCAGGGACAGGTTCAACCCCCATGATCCCTACTCGCACAGCAGGGTTAGACCGATCCGTACCAGGGAACACCGCCTTGGCATAGCCTTTGACCAACAGGAACACGGGTACTGGGAGGAGGTCAGCCAGTTCGGAGGCTGTCCTGATTGGGGCGATCCCTCTACGATAGTCAGACCTTGCCATGCTTCCTCCTACACGAGAGTGCCGATAGAAGGTCTATGCAAGCAAGGTCTATGCAAGCAAGGTCTACGGAAAGCAGGTCTATGGACGCAGGTCGGGGCATAGATCACCAGGATCATGCGCTGCGCTCGTCTTGTTCGTCATGCTCGTTGTACTTGTACTACTGCTACTACTTGTATGGGTCTTATGGGTGTGAGTGGTCTTGGTGGTCTTGGTGGTAACCAGTGAGATCGTCTTGAGAGTCATTTTGAATCAGTCAACCTACGGTTTCCCTCTACTAAGAAAAGAGTGTTTATTCTCTCTTCATGGTCTGTCCCGTGTTTGTCAGTGGGACGGACGTGAGGATGCCGAGGAGGAAGAACCTGACCTTGAACACGGCTCACTCTTGTCCTCCCTGATTCCCTTCCCAGTTGGGTGGTCAGGTTTGATGAGGTCAAGAGGCCGAGTGGTTGGTTCCGAAGACCCTCCTCTCCTTGGGGGGAGCGGGTGGGGTCAACCCTTGAAGTTCCTGTCTGGAAAAGATCGCTGTGACTGAGGCTGTTCCTTGACCCTCGGATTTCTCCGATCTCGCACTCGGGAATCTCAGGTGAGCACACGATCTGACGAACCGGCCCACCTGTTTCCCCGAGTCTGAAACTCGTTGTCACAGGGTACGCTGTACTCGATGGGGACACTCCGAGCAACCCCCTATTCTGAGTGGAGGCACGGTGTACAACGTTTGGCTGGTGAAAAGCAGCACTTTTGAGCCCCTCACCTTGTGGGCCACCTATGATGATCCCCACGAATGTCTGGCATTCGCCTCGATGGCAATGCGGGATTTTGGTGCAGTTCTGCTCCAGGCTCGGAACATCACGGATCCTTGGGACCGTGGAGACACTGTCCCCTCTATGCTCGTGTACGACCCCACACTGCTCCTGCCACTGTCAATGCTGGTGGAGGGTGCCTGTCTCTGTGAGGAGGGCTTACCGCTGCCTCCAGGGCAAGGCACGGACGCTGTGGCTATGTCCTCACCGGGACCTGAGTTCCACTGACCTGAGTTCCACTGACCTATGCGCCGATGAGCGCGTAGGTGCCACCCCAACCACCCTTGACGAGGCTCCTGCCCTCAAGGAGAGCCAGTGCGCGGTGGAGCCGTGGCATGTCGATGCGGAGGTCTTGCTTGAGGTCCTCGCGAGGCACCCAGGAGCGTCCTGACAGCAGCGACAACACGGCCTCGGCATCACCAAGGGTCTGCGGGCCGAGCCGCAGCGCACCACGAACCTTGCTCTTGAGCGTGACAGCACGGCTCTCGGGGCAGCCGTCGAGGACAGCAATGTCCTCAGTCGAGGCACCAGCGATGAGCGCATCGTACACCGCTGTGTAGCGTTCTACCGCGTCACGGTAGGTGACCGCGATGATCTCGCGCCCTTGCGCAACCAGCCACTCCCTGTCGTGCGTGGACTCGGCGATGTCCTCTGGTGAGTCCTCGCCCGAGACGAACTCGTGCATGACCTCACCGTTCTCCTTGACGTTGACGACGACATCGACATCACCTGCCACCAGCGACTCCGGGGCGACGTAATCAGGGATGCCCCACTCGACGCGCTGGTTGATCTCGTGCTGGGTGCGTGCGCCACGCTGCCGAGCCAAAGCGTCCTGTGCGGACTTGTAGACGCTGGAGGTGCGCTTGCGCTCCAGGGCACGGCACAGCCAGGAGAACGGGACAGAACCCTTCTCCTCGATGACAGAATCGAAGGTGCCCTTCTGCCCCCAGATCGCGAGCCACAGGCCAGCGTCCGAGCGCAGGTCGTCCATGTCAGCGTGCATGTCGCGCTTGCGCAACATCACCGCGAGACGGTTCACAAGACCCGTCTCGGTGATTTGCTGGGCGAGCCACGCCTGAGTCAGTGTCATTGCATCAGGAGCCTTCACAGCCACCACAGGAGCCTTCACAGCCACCACAGGAGCAGCCTTCTGCTCCTCGACGATGACTACAGGAGCCTCAACGATGACTACAGGAAAGGACAGAGCAGCGAGGACGATCTCATGGTCTCCATCACGGAGGACAGAGAGCAGAGCCTCGGGCTTCCCCTTGAGAGCAGCCAAGAGGTCCGTGGCGAAGCGTCCCTGAGCGCCCTTGCCCTGGTAGCCATTGCTGAGGATGAGGTCACGGCGGACGAGGCTGCGCTTCGTGCCGTTTTCGTGGGCTGTGGCGCTGATCCAGACGGAGACCTCTGCCCCCATGGAGGCGGCGTCCTCGGGAGCGGCGGTGAAGCCGCTGATTAGCGTGGTGAGGTACGCAAGGCGTCGAGGGGTCGTCTTTGACATTTTTGATCCGGGGTTTGCCAGCAAGGCTGGGCTGCGATGGTTTTTTGAAGTCAGGACGGTGACGATGCTCAAGGAGCGGGTCGGGTCGTGACCACTGAGATCTATCACACCCGTAGGGTGAAGGCAACGGCCAATGTCACTTTTGATCCACATCAATCCACCACCACTGGTCGGTACTCTGTCTATGCCCCCCGAGGTGTGATGCTCCGGTAGACCGTCTATGAGGGGTTACAGCGATATAGACCCCATGGAGAGATCAATGCCCACCCACTCTGACCGCGCCGCCCTGATCCGACTGGCTGCGTCGATGCCTGCCCATTCACCCGAAAAGCGGACCCTCATTGCGGCACTCCGCAAGCAGGCTGCGTTGATGGACGACATGGTCGCTCGGGCCGATGTGGTCGCAGGAGCGCTCACCAAAAAGAAGGACGCCGACCGCAGCCAGGCCCTCAGTGCGATCACCTCGGGCATCGGACCCTTCTTTGTGGAGTTCGACTCCTGGGTCGAGACCGCACTGGTCCGCTACGAGGTCAATGATCTCAAGGCTCTGCGCGAGGCTGACCTCAGCGACGAGGACGCCGATGAACTGAAGGGCTACGACAGCCGTATGAAGGGCTATGGCCCCCTGGCTCCTCGTCTGCACACGGAACTCGGTGCGGTGCGGGACGAACTCCTCAGCAACCGCGTGGACCATGGGCTCCGCGAGGCCGTGATGGCCGGGGCCGCCAAGGGACTTCATGGCATGGTCACGAAGATGCCCTCGGGCCGCAGTACGGTCGTGGACATCGGACGGGGAGGCATCAGCACCCCAGGATCTATGGGCGTAGACGCCGAGGATCTGGCACAGGTCATGATGGCCGGTGGCATCACCATGCCTGGCATGATCTTCGACGCCAGAGCATCGGAAGCAACGCCCTACGAGGGTGTCAAGATTCGAGGCGTGTTCAAGGAGCGCAAGAAGGACTGGGCACCCGCAGGCTCTGGCATCTACACCATCGCTGGCGCTAAGAAGGGCGCGGCCAAGATAGGGCAACTGAAAGGCTATGCCCGCGTAGTGGCCACAAATGCCGCCGTGGACTGGAAGCGTTCCGTCCATGTGGCCCTGGAATACATCCTCGCACCAGCAGAGGAGGGCGTCAGTGCTGACACCCACGCGCTGAACATGGGGGGCAAACTCAACATGGAGGTCCTCCTCGGAGCGGGCGATGTCGATGGCGTCGCAGTGTCCCGGCAGTTGATCCTGGCTCGGTACTACATCAAGAAGATCCGCAAGCATATGGAGCGCGTCCTCAAGACAGGCACTGCCAACGCACTCTGGGAAGGCGTGGTCGGGATGATCATGAAGGGGGATGACCCCTGGAAGAAGGGCGGAAGCGCTTTCAGCATCGACGCGAAGAAGGTCACAGCCTTCCTTGAGAGGACCTCCGAAGGCAAGGACATCCTCGCCGAGAACGGCATTGAGGAACTTGATCCCAGAACCGTCCAGGCCCGCTGGAAGGAAGCCGTGAAGTACATCCAGAAGGCCCTCACAGGGCTGTCTGATGAAGACCTGCTTACCTCTCTCCACCTCACCTTGGATGGCATGGTTGACGATGTCCCCGAGTACATCAAAACCATTCGCCAGGACAAAGACCTCATGGAAACCTACACGTCGAGCCTTCGCAGAGCCTCTGAAAACAAGACCGTCTCCCACAAGACCGCCATGAAGACCATCACTGCCTCTGAACGCTCTGCCATGATCCGCCTGGCGGCCACCCTGCCTGTGGGATCACCCGAGCGCCGTGCTCTCATCGCTGGCTGTGAGAAACTTCCCAACAAAGCCATGCAGGACAACTGCGAGGAGTCCAAGAAGGACGGCGTTCAGCCCGGCAAGGGCAAGGCGAAGGCGAAGTCCGACGACAAGAAGGACGACGGCAAGATGCCCGCCGAGTTGCTGGAGAAGTTTGAGGCCAAGGACAAGAAGGCTGCCAAGTCCGAGCAGTACGCACTCACGGATGTCCGAACGAACGACGTAGACAAGGTGCGGATCGCGTTGGAAGACGCTGGCTACAAGGTCCGCCCGTACCAGCACAAGTTCAGCGGTCACTCTGTTGAGATGGTCGAAGTCGAGGGGGATTCCGCTGGAATCGCCAAGGTCATGTCCCCGTGGATTCGTAAGGGTGACGCCCAAAAGGTCAAGGGGAACGTGGCGGACCACTTCAAGGGCAAGAAAGCAACCCCCAAGACTGCTCGTTTGATGAAGCGCCAAGAGAAGGTGCTTCAGAAGTACCTCGACTCCGCAGGATCACGGGCTGCGATGGACTACGACAGCCTCCCTTCCAATGTCCGTTCGGCACTGGAACGCATCAAGGATCAAGAGTCCTTGTGGTCGGACGTGGAACGCTGGTTGGGTGACAACAACAACCCACACCTGGCTCGTTGGGCCAAGCAGGAACTCCCCGAGGCTCTGAAGAAGAACCAGTTCACCTCCGAGGACAACCCGAACCCCAAGGGCAACGACAAGGACGGCGACGGCGAGACCAACGAGCCGAGTCCCATCAAGGGCAAGAAGGCTGCTATGTCCACCAAGGACAGGAAGCGGCTTGATGTGCTGCAAAAGAAAGAGGATTCGGATTCACTGAGCCGAGCGGAAAACACGGAATACGAAGCGTTGGTCAACGAGTACCGGAAGACTCCCGAGTACAAGGGCAAGAAAGGTGCTCTCATTCGCCTCGCAGCCTCCATGCCCAAGGGCAGTCAGGAGCGCAAGGCTATCCTCGGCATGATCGTGGAAGCCTGAGATGAACAAGCAAGCACTCCGACGAGCCATGATCGCTGAGGGCATGATCCGAGAGGCCGGGACCATGCTCACACCCCGAAGAGAAGCCTTCTGGCAAGACATGGAGAAGGTCCTCAAGAGGAGTCCCTATGGTCGTCCCGATTCGACGGGTTTTCCCGTCATCGGTGGGGGCTATGGGATCTCGTGGATTGAGGACAGGCACGTCACCACAGAGGCGGTCATCTACAACCAACGGGGTCAGGTCTGGGCTGAAATCGAGGATCGGAAGTACACCGACCCCCGGAAGGCTGCCAAGGCTGTCATAGGGGTTCTCGACCAGAAGTGGGATGAGGCACGCTACGAAACCGAGTTCAAGGCGGCTTCAGGCAAGACCGCATCAACTGGCTCAGACCTTTTGGACTACGTTATCCCCAGTCGGGATATGTGGAAACTTGGGCGGTCTTTTGAGGACGCTGATGATCAAGCATCAGCGGACTTGTTCTACAAGGTGGTGGACGGGCTTCAAGATGCCATGGACGTTTCCAGCAACGAGTTCCGAGCCCTAAACCGGCTCCGGCAAGGTGTGTCTGCTCAAGGCAAGTGGGATCTCGATCTTCAGCGGAACAACCTCTTCAAGGCCGCCAACCTACTGGGCATCAAACTGCCCCACGGAATGTTCTAAGCAGACCGGGGCAGTAAGCCCCTGGTCCGACACGCGGGTACAGTCCCCCACTGAGACACCTCAATGGGGGACGGATGCCGACTTACGCTTACCACTGTGACGACTGCGACCTCGGATTTGAGAGGTTGCTGCCTATCCGGCAGTACGACGACCCGCAGGACTGCCCTGACTGTGGCAAGGGTCCCGCGAATAAGGTGGTCACGATGACCAACTTCATCCTCAAGGGCGATGGTTGGGCGGGCAAGAACAGCCGCATCAAAGGCCAGATGGCCCGCAAGAACGCCCGCCTCAAGTCCAAGGAAACCGACTACAAGAACGACGCCAGGATCGCACTCGCGCCCAACGTCGATGGAGAGAGGACGGGATCCTGGTCCGACGCCAGTAAACTCGCCAAGTCCAAAGGCAAGGACACGAGCGGCTACGACAAACTGGCCCGCAAGGAGAAGAAGTGAGGGAGGGGGAGGACCCCCCACCACACCAGCCACCGGCACCACCGGCACCGCAGGGCTTCACAGATGCGTTCAACAAGTCCTTCCAGGTGTCCTTTGTCGCGACATCCTTCGTCCTCATCGCCTTCGCCGCCCTCTGGGTCAGGATTGCCCGCAGGCTACGGCGGGACCGTGAGCGGGACAGGAACATCATAGAGGCTGAGTACACCACGGCTGAGCCTGATCCCACACCGCCTGATCCCAGACTTCGTTAGCCTGCCTATCGGTCACATGGAGTAGGAGATCTTCATGGCGACCCCTTTCATCGTTGATCGGTATCCGGGCATCATCGAGATGGCCGTGACCAGCAGGCCCAGTGTGGCTTCGTACAGGTTCGGTGCCTCAAACACTCTGAACGCAGCCTTCGCTGGGGTCACGACTCTGTTTGATGTC
>Ga0307992_1002550_pt1 | contig 10325 bp, 8 predicted proteins | sample EllFjometagen133_FD_203162 | JGI IMG/M metagenome (GOLD analysis project Ga0307992, IMG submission 203162) | Marine microbial communities from Ellis Fjord, Antarctic Ocean - #133 | ecosystem: Environmental > Aquatic > Marine > Unclassified | place: Southern Ocean | collected 2014-10-08
GACCCAGCAGATTGTGGTCCTACCCTCAGGAGACCTCCAGTATCAATCCAGGCAATACTGCCTCCCCCAGCACCTACGGATTTTACGTCAATGCTTGGTATTCGCGCGGGCATTCCCCACTCAACAAGCTTTGACCCACTAATTGTAGGATTGTTTCCATGTATCAAACAAACATCGCTACTGGTACCTCCAACGTCAAGACTAAGCACATCCTTAACTTCACACTGCTTAGCAATCTGCGCAGCCGCAATTACTCCACCCGCCGGCCCGGAATCAATAGTAAATATTGGACGATCTTTAATAACCTCTGCGGTCACTAAGCCACCACTCGCTTGCATCACATAAAGTCGAGCAGGAATACTTCTAGCCTCTACTTTCTTGACGAAACTCTCTATGTATCGGCTCATTATTGGCTTGATATAAGCATCTAGACACACCGTGTTGCTTCTCTCATACTCACGATACTTAGCGTCAACGTCAGAGCTTAGGGAAATGGATAATCCAGGCGCCTCTTCTACAAGAATCTTTAAGGCTTGCCTTTCATGCACTGGGTTGGCATAGGAGTTAATAAAACACACGGCAATGGATTCAACGCCGTCGCTTAGTAATTCCCGTATGACTCTTCGAAATTGTGCTTCATCAAGTGGTGTTATTATCCTGCCGTGAAAGTCCACACTCTCTTTAACAGTTCGTCTCCATTTCCGGGGAATTAGCGGGACAGGACGACACCAGTTAAGGTCGTAAGGGGCATCTCGATCAGTCCGCTGTATCTCGAGTACATCTCTAAATCCTTCTGTAGTCAAGAGAGCAGTTTTTGCACCCTTTCTCTCAATAATAGCATTAGTACCGGTGGTACAACCGTGTGCCAGGAATGAAATCTGCTCTACATCAATCGCTGTTTTTTCAATTGCATTTACGAAACCGATCGACTGATCCTGCACTACGGTGGGCACTTTAATGCTCAGTATTTCGCCGGTGCCTTCATTAGCGACAAACAGATCACTAAAAGTACCCCCGATATCTATAGCAACTCTGTATCGGTCTTTCTCCACTTGACACTCCTTTCAATTAAAGCGTTAGAATGCGTTGAATTCTTAGTCTTGGTGTCAAATTAACCTTGTTTCGTTCATCTTAGGGATTCGACACCCTAGCTTTCCAGAAACCGTTTGCCGTAAGTTTTGCTGTATAATCACCTCATGTTTTTTTGATCGTCTATTTCTGATATACACCACAAATTCACTTGCGAAATAGATTTAGAAATCATCTCAATACAGCAGGTCAATATGGAAACCCTTGAAATCTCACAATGTCAATTTTGCTCATTCTATCACTCAATAGATCAATAGAGTTAATGTACATCACATAGAATCGATTTACATCACATAGAATAGTGATTATATGTAAATTATATAGTCATATAAAAACCATAAATGGTGATGCGACATAACATAATATTGACAACATTAACCTAGGTAGTTATTATATGTAGTTATGATTGATCTAAAATAATTTGTTAAGGCATGAAGTTTTATTGGGTAGTGCATGGATACGGATACAATCTTAAAAGTTCTAGTGGCTGATGATTGCGATGATCATCGTGACGGAATCATCAGAGTTATCAATGGTGTAAATGACATCGAGTGTATCGGATATACCGATAAACTACAAGAAATTATTAGTCTATCGAAAGAGTTAATTCCAGATATTGTTGTACTAAGCTTCCTAGATTATAAAATGGAAGATTCTGTAATAAAGACAATTATTGATATTAAGTTAGCTTGTCCTACAAGCGCTGTATTGACAATAAATGAACACAGAACAGATAAATACATTATCGAATCCTTCCGATCGGGTGTAGACGCATATTTAGTGAATAAGATGTCCCGAGGCGAGTTGTTGTCCGCGCTTAGAATGATATCTTCAGGTTATTTTTTAGTTAAACTCATTGCAAACAAGAATCGTTTATACTATATGTGTGATGTCGATACTAATCTAGGGCAAATTCACAATAGCCATCAATATGTGAATAATCGTATTCTTCACGGTCGTGAAATTGAAATACTTACTTTAGCCTCTAAAGGAAAGAGGAACAAAGAAATCGCTATGGAGTTAGGAATTAGCTACAACACTGTTGCCAGCCACCTTGTACATATATTTAGAAAATTGGGTGTCGAATCGCGCACGGAAGCTGTGCTATCCAGTATGAAGATGGGTTTGTTAGAAGATAATTAGCTTCAAAGAAACCTAAGTTGATTCATCCATGTGTAGTCCTCTTGTGATACAAGTCACATTAGCTTATTTAGTGTGACTACAAACAGTAAGGCCGGGAGAAATCTCCCGGCCTAGCACTTAATACTGGGGCTATAACCTTAATATCATATTCAATTCAGACTAGCTCTTACCAATTCTGAACACCTTGGTGCCACAAACCGGGCATGTTCCCTGAGTAGCGGGCCTTCCGTTCTTCATAGTTATCTGCTTGGGATCCTTAATTTCACGCTTAGTTCGACATTTTACACAATATGCTTGCATTGTAACTACCCCCCTTTTTGACTGAAGCCTAAACTATCCAGTCTTGAAATGTCAATAGCCTGATAGTTCTGCATACAGGTAGCAGTTGCTTGAAATGTTACATGCGGATATATACGGTTCCTTTTTTTCATCAAGGTTACCCTGGGTAACCTTCAGGCGTGAAATCTGCCGCACCTTTTTATGGGTTCAGATTGTGGTGCATAAGTATAGGAAAGGGCAAAGCTTCAATAGTTGTGCCCCTACGTTGTCCCTGGTAGCGGGGGTCGGATTCGAATGAAACGAGGGTCGGTTGTTGATATAGTCTAACTTATAATAGTAGTAAAACGTCGGTCGGGTGTCAAACCAACTTCTTTGCGCCGGCAGTAAGAAGTTCCTCGGCAGTACGATAGCCCCATAATGCCCCTACCGGGTACATACCTGCTGCTATAGCTGTTTTCATATCAATATCAGAATCGCCTAAGTATAGAAACTCTTGTGGATAGATGCTAAGTCGTTTAGTTATTTGAATAGCAGCGAATGGAGCAGGTTTCTTCGGAACTGAAGACTGTAATCCTGCTACAACATCGAACTGCCATTTACCTAACAGCCTAGATACCATTAATTGAGTCTCTTCATGCGGCTTGTTGGATAGGATGGCTATTTTGGTACCCTGTGTCGTGAGCGCATCTAATAAGTCCGAAATACCCTCATAGGGCAGAGAATTATTTGCCCAACGTTTGGAGTATTCATCATCTATATAGCAAACTAATTTGCTTACTGTGAATGCATCAGGACTATGCTCAGGAAGTGCACGTACAGCTAGAGACTCCCTCCCATCACCAACGAGATATTTATACTTATCTAGCTTGTGCGGGGGAAAGCCCAAATACTTCAATCCCGCGTTTACTGAATCGGCTATATCCTTAAGCGTATACAATAGCGTTCCATCTAGATCAAAAAGCACAGCTGTATGATTCAAATAGTTTTTCCTTCCTTGATGGTCGTATGGTTTCATTCTAGCTGATTTATGGTTCTGCAAACAATAAAAGCCAGGTCTATTGGCCTAGTCTTCTATCGTTTCATTTGGTAACGGGGGTTGGATTCGAACCAACGACCTTCGGGTTATGGGTTCGATCAGCTTCAAACGATGATACCCTATTTTATAATCTAACGGAATGTTTGATTGTTGAGTGTATGAATCGAACCTATATGAACGCCACCATCATTGACTAGTTAAACAAATGCAAATTCAGCCTTGAATACCATAGCATTAGTTCTATCTATGGAACCCATCGGTCTACCTTGAAAGTCTCGTATCACTAGGTTAATCTAAAAGCTAGATCGAAATTTCTGGTTCTGTCTATCGTACAGTAGCGTCCACCATAAATCAGGCACATAATCCCTCTGTTTTGACCGATTCGGCTGATTCTGTTGGCACAAAAAGTTCACAAAACAATTCCTGGGAAGATTCATATCACAACGACTGGAAGGATGCAGCCCTAGAACTATAGAATTCCATAGGGATGGTGCAGAGCTACATGCGTTTAGTTACCTTTCAAGATATGACTTTTAAACCAGGGCCTCTATTCATCTGCTCGTATAAACGAAGAAGCTTAATTGCCATGACGAAGCCCCACTGTAAAACCACTGCAGCACTAATCCGCTCTAGTAATCCAATATAAGGGCTTTCAAGAGAAACAGCTGATATTATTCCAAGTGGAATAGCTACAATGAATGTAATTAGAGAGTATCTATCATATCCTGACCAGAGGTTATCGTTTTTCAGCCTTCTCCGGAAAGCAAGAAATGCAGCCAATGACAGGATTACCAGCGGTATAAGTAAAACTACATGCACAGTACCTGCGAATGTTACGGGTGGACCGCCAGGGTCCTGTGGAAAGATTACGGTGAAAATACCGAGGACTGCAGCTATGATTAAAAATGCAGGACCGACTTTGGAGCCAATTCCCTCATTTATCCCACGGTGAAGTACAATTGCAAATAAAATCGCTAGAATATACTCACTGATCATAAAGAGTGTTTAATAGTGGTTTGTTAGGAGCTCCAGAAACTAAGAGCTCACTCACTGTCTCTGAAATATGGCTGTAACCAGGACTAAGCGCACCTCCAATTATTACCATTAAGAGGTATAGTATCGGAGCAATAATACCACATATAGTAAATGCCTTATTTGTGTTCACCACCTACCACCCTCTCTTTGGAATAAATGTATCATATAGAATAGTATAACGCTATTCTCAAAAAGTTAGGGAACAATCACCATCAAATTGTGAACAATTCAAGTGGGAAACATGATTAGCACTCAGGAGTTCAAAGCTAGAAGTTCACAAGGTAAGGCTAGTTGTTCACAATAAAACAAAGGGGGACTAGGTTTTGATAGCCACTAGCTCCCCTTTTTAGTCTTATCTACCATTGGTACGGGGGTATCCCCCAGGGCACTGGTTTGACTGAAGCCTAGCAGCCGAAGTTGGTCTCGTAGAAAGAATTCAGTTATGACTGTAATCCCACTGGTTCTATTAGTACTTCAATACTGCCACAGGTAATCAGTTTGATAAGCCTTGATTACCCACTGAGGAACAGCGTATTTCTCATTATACCTAGACATCAGTATTATTGCTAAAGTGTCGTGCAATATGGCTTGAGCAGCGATTGCATCACCTGCTAGTCTCCGTAACTCACTAATGCTAGATTCAAGCCATCCTTGTCCCAATCCTATGCCACGGTCTCTATCAAAATTGATGGAAGTAGGCATCCATATTTCATCCTTGTCTCTTACTCTCGTAGGAAATGCTAGCATATGATGTTTGAACTTGTTAAACATATGAACCCAACCGCGACCCTGCTCTGCCCGCCTTTTAGAAATCTTGAGCCAGCCTTCTAATTTACGTGGTATGCTCCGTTTCATATTATCAGCTAGTTCTTTAGAGAACCCAGAAGTGATTAACTCATCACCTGTTGGTATATGACATAGTGTCCTAAAGTCTTCTTCATTCAATCCTTCGAGAAGTGACACTGCTCGCTCCTCCCTGTAATCCCCCTGTCCTACTCTAATCTTATCCAATAAGAGGAAGAGGCAAAACTCAGCATTCCCAGGCTGCCATTTCTCTAATGTAAATAGCCAACCTAGTAAGTCTTCGGTAGATGTCATGAACTCTTCATAAGCTTTGATAACCAAGAAATCCACGGTTCGCTGATTTACATTTAGGGGTTGCTGAAGCATCAACTGAGCCGAATAAGCCCGTTCTGCTGTGCTAAAGTAAACAGCATTTCTTAGAACGGAGGCATCCTCCAAGGGATTACCTGAGTCTGGATATAGAATGTTGTTTATTTCATTCATTCTAACCTCCTGTCAGTGGCTAAACTCAATTCTAGAGTAAATACCCCAAACTAGTTTCTTATTTCTCCTGTGTAATCTGAAGCTCCTTACACAAGCCTTAATGGTCTCGATTGCACCATTGTACTCCGACCTGTGCTCCCTAAGCCACTGGCTAATCATAGCTTCATTGAGTATTAGTGGCTCAGGAGGACTAGTAGTATTGAGTCCGTCTAACCTCCTGCTCCACCTTGCCTGTCTTTCAGTTGGTTGTGTCACTATTTCCCCCTATCCTTGAAGGATTACTGTATGTATAAGCCCCATCCAGAATAGGACATTACTGCGCCAATACCAGCAACAAAGTTTTTAATGTTGCTGGTGAATTGTGAGGGAAATGAAGCTTAGCGTCTGGGGTAAGAGAACAAAGTCAGCTCTAGATTACCCATCATCTGGTCGATGATAACGGCGAGCAACGCCGCCGGGACGGCCCCTTCGATGACGAAAGCGATGTTGTCCTGCACTAGCCCGGCCACGATTGGCGAGCCGAGCCCTCCGGCGCCGATGACAGCGCCAATCATGGCGGTGCCCACATTGATGATTATCGAGGTGCGCACCCCGGCCATAATCACCCTGGCCGCCAGGGGGAGTTCCACCCGGAAGAGGGCCACGTTGCTCGCCATGCCCATGCCGTAGGCGGCATCAAGAAGGTCGCGGGGCACCGCCTCTATTCCAGCGATGGTGTTACGCACTACGGGGAGCAGCCCGTAAAGGAACAGGGCTACCACCGTGGGTACCGTGCCGAAGCCGAGCAGAGGCACGGCCAGCGCCAGCACCGCCACAGGGGGAAAGGACTGGGCGAATGAGGTGATGTCTGAGCTGATAGCGAGGAAGCCCCGGCCGCTTGAGCGGGTCACCCAGACGCCGAGCGGTAGGCCGATAGCCAGGGCCAGGGAGCTTGAGATAGCCACCAGCCGGACGTGCTGAGCGACCAGAGCCGCCAGGCTGGCCCCGGGGTAGATGACCCGGGACTCACCGGGGAAAGCAGCGCCCAGGACGGCTTGCCAGACCTGGGGACTAGCGATTAGCCAGATGAACACCCCGATAAACACGCCCCAGATAATCCAGCGCCTCGCGAGCCGTCTCTGCATCTAGGCCTTCACCTCGGAGGTAGCCGCCTCAATGTCACCCAGAGTCACCTCGCCGATAAGGCGTTTTTTATCGTCAATCACCGGCAGGTTGTGGAAACCCTGCCCCAGCATCCGTGAGAGAGCCTCCCGCATGGTGGCCTGGCGAGTGATACTGACGCTCTCCGCCCTGACCTTGGTCATAACCTCTCTGACCGGCTTGTCAAGGAGTGCCAGGTCACGGTCCAGCCATCCCACGAGACACCCCGCCTCATCAACCACCCACACCGAGCGTTGTTCATCAAGCGTCTCCCGGACCTTCCTGACCGGCGTATCCAGACTCACTGAGGGGGCCGGCCTCACGATACCGGCTACGCTGAGACGGGAGAGCCGCTTCAAGGCCCGGTCGGTGCCGACAAAGTCACGCACGAAGCGGTTGGCCGGAGCTGCTAGAATTGTTTCCGGGGAATCGTACTGAACGAGCCTACCCGACTCCATGATGGCGATGCGGTCACCGAGGCGAATAGCTTCATCCAGGTCGTGGGTGACGAAGATGATGGTCTTCTTGACGGTATGCTGGATATCCACGAACTGGCCCTGAAGCCGCTCGCGGGTGAGCGGGTCAACGGCACCGAAGGGCTCATCCATAAGTAGAATAGGCGGGTCGGCGGCGAGTGCTCGCGCCACACCCACCCGCTGCGCCTCTCCCCCGGATAGTGCGCTTGGGTATTTCCGTCGGTAGTCACCCGGCTCCAGGCCGACCATATTAAGAAGCTCATCCACCCGCCCCTCAATGCGGCCTCTCTCCCAGTGCAGTAAATTGGGAACGACGGCGATGTTATCTCCCACCGTCATGTGAGGGAACAAGCCCACGTTCTGGATGGCGTAGCCGATGGACTGGCGCAGGCGCTCCGGGTTCAGCGTGGCGGTGTCCCGGCCATCAATCAGGATGTGCCCGGAACTCGGCTCAATGAGGCGGTTTATCATCCGCAGGGTACTGGTTTTGCCGCAGCCCGAGGGGCCGATGAGGACGCAGGTCTCTCCAGCGCCGACCTCAAGAGTCAGGCGGTCAACCGCAATCTTGTCCGCGTAGCGCTTGCTCACTTCTTCGAGCCTTATCACGAAGTCCCCCTGACCCCCCGAGGGGTGGCCTTTCTTACCGCGTAGCGCATCACGATATCCACGAGTAGCGCCATGATGACGATAGGAATAGCCCCGAGCAGGATAAGGTCGCTCGCCGCCTGGCCGATACCGGCGAAGACAAACCAGCCGAGCCCCCCAGCCCCGATGAGGGCAGCCACGGTCACGAGGCCTACCACTTGCACCGCCGATATCCTCACCCCCTCGAGGATGATAGGAGCGGCCAGGGGCAGCTCCACACGAAAGAAGACACGCCGACGGCTCATCCCCATGCCCAGACCGGCGTCAATCACCGCCGGGTCAAGCTGCCGGAGCCCGGCATAGGTATTGCGAATGAGGGGCAGCAGGGAGTAGATGGTGAGGGCGATGAGCGCCGGGGCAATACCCACTCCCCGTACCCCCAGTTCCCGCAGGGCGGGATAGGCAAAGGAGAGCGCGGCGAGCGGGGCAATCAGGATGCCGAAGAGGGCCAGACTGGGGATGGTCTGGGTGACATTGGCTATGGAGAGGATAGGCCTCTCAGCGCGGCGGCTGCGCGCCGCCCAGACGCCGAGCGGCAGGCCGATGGCTGTTCCCACCCCCAGGCTAACTCCGAAAAGGAAGATGTGCCTCCCGAACTCCTGGAGAAAGCGCGGCTCCCGGCCCGCCAGCTCCTGGGCAAGCGAGAGATTATTGAACCAGCCGCTAAAGACGAGACCGGCGATGATAACCACCCCCACCACGGAGACGAGGTTCCTGAGTGTTGTGGAACCCCCTAACCCCTGGCGGGCGGCGTAGATAAGGAAAAAGACGGCTATGGTAGCGAGCCACGGCGCTCCACCCAGAGCGACACGGGCAAAGTCCGGCTGTCCCTCAAGCATCCTACCGGCTGCCGTCCCGGCGAAGGTGAAGTTTAACACCAGAACGGTGTTAGCAATGGCCCCCAGGGCGAGCGACGACCCGCGCCCCCTGAGGCGCAGAGCGAGAACAAGTGCTGCCACCCAGAGCGAAATGATGACGGCGGCCATACCCGGCCCGACGGCCTCCCAGAGACGGAGTCCCGTCCCGGAGACCAGCCGGTTAGGCTTCAGAATTAGCCAGCTCGCGCCCAGCGAGGTCAGTCCGATGACGGCCCCGGTGAGCGCCAGCCAGTCAGGGGAAAACCGTCGTCCAGTCATACCGTCCCAGCTCCCGAGCCGCTATTTCAGGAAACCCTGCTCTTTGAGATACTCCCCGGCGACTACGGCGGGCACCTGTCCCTCCACAGCGGTCTTCTCGTTCAGGGACTGGAGTGTCTCCAGACTCAGGGACTCAAAGACCGGATTCAGGATATCGCCTATTTCCGGGTATTTATTAATCACCTCGCCGCGTGCCCTCGGCGCCGGGGCGTAGATGGGATTGACCCCTTTGTTGTCCTTCAGGATGACCAGGTCAAAGGCGGCCAGGCCGCCATCGGTGGAGTAGGCCATCGCGGCGTTGATGCCGTCGGTGCCCTCGGCGGCCGCCTTCTCCGTCTGGGTGGTGTCACCACCGGCCACACTCACGATCTGGTCTTTCGTCAGGGTAAAGCCGTAGGCGGTCTGGAAGTTGGGCAGGGCCGCCTCGCTGGTCACGAACTCCTCGGAGGCAATCAGTTTAACGTAGCCGTCGCCATTGACGTAAGCGGCGAAGTCCTCGAGAGTCACGAGGTTTTGCTGGCTCGCAAAGGTCCGGGGCAGTGCAATCGCCCAGTCATTGGTCACCGGCGCCGGGCGCAGCCAGACGATTCCGTAGGCAGCCTGGTCAAGCTGCTTTACCCGCTGCCAGCCCGTCTCTAGGTCTTTCCAGACATGGTTGCCCGCCTCGTCAAAGAAGAAGGCGCCGTTACCGGTGTATTCCGGGTAGATGTCCAGCTCGCCGCTCTCCAGGGCTTTGCGCACCACGCTGGTGGCCCCGAAGGCGGTAACGTCAGTCACCTCAAAGCCCTGGTCGCGGAGCGCGAGGATAATCATCTCGCCGAGGAGCTGCCCCTCCAGATCAAGCTTTGAGCCCACTGTGATCGGGCCTTTGGCCGGCGCCGCTGCTTGCGGTGCCGGCGCGACGCAGCTGGCCAGGAGCGCGCCCGCCGCCAGTATTCCGGCCATTAACAACAAAACTCTTTTCATTGTCATCCTCCCTTAAGGTCTTTTGGTGGCCTTATCAAGATGAATGATATGTCGTATTTAGCTACTCACTTCGAAGCTGAAGGCCACAAACTG
>Ga0307992_1002551_pt1 | contig 10321 bp, 6 predicted proteins | sample EllFjometagen133_FD_203162 | JGI IMG/M metagenome (GOLD analysis project Ga0307992, IMG submission 203162) | Marine microbial communities from Ellis Fjord, Antarctic Ocean - #133 | ecosystem: Environmental > Aquatic > Marine > Unclassified | place: Southern Ocean | collected 2014-10-08
CCGGATTTGGCGGACAGGGCATTCTGAGCCAGGGGTATGCTCTTGCGAACATTGCCATGGGGCATAATTACAAAGTCAGCTGGTTACCAAGTTACGGACCGGAAATGCGCGGAGGAACCGCGAATTGCAGCGTAAAAATATCAGATAAACGTATCGGCTCACCTTTGATCGATAATCCTACCGTATTGGTCGCAATGAATAAACCTTCTCTAAATAAGTTCGAGGATCTTGTCCAACCGGGTGGCATCATTCTCTATGATAGTGGATTGATTGATGAAGCTCCAAAACGGGATGATGTTACCATAGTTGGAATACCCGCAACTGCTGAAGCTGACAAACTGGGCTCAACTAAAGCCGCCAACATGATCATGCTGGGTGCTTATGCTAAAATTCGCGGCTATCTCTCAGTTGAATATATATTGCAAGCTTTACCGCTGATCATTAAGAAAAAGTCTTTCCACAAATTAAATGAAGATGCCTTCCTACTGGGAATGAAACTGGTAAAATAACGAATGTATGCTTGCCAGCCGAAGCTTAAAAGCGTAGGCTGGAGGGTAAGAAGGTGCAAGAATACGAATAATTTTTGACTTGTCGCTTCTGCCTACTCTTCGCCCGTCAACCGTAGCCTTGGCGAAGGTTGGAAACTCTTCGAGCGAAGAAGAGGCTTCTGAATAAAGAGTGTTTTTCAAATGTAAAGTAGCGCCTTGTTTTCCGATTGGAGAACAGGGCGTTTGCTTATATCAATGGACAATTGATAAAGGACAGTTGACAATGTTAATAGTATATTTTCAATTATTAATTGAAAGGGAATTTGTATAAGTTAATTACTAAATCTGCTGCCAATACTTGATTTTTATTTATTGAACAATAGCCCTCTTCGGCAATTGATGAATTCTTTGATAAAATAAATATTCACAGTATATTTGGTGATACTTATTAAAATGCATTTTTAGCCAATAATATAAAGTAAGATTTCATATGAGAAAATCATTGAATCAAAACCCAGAGCAAATTGCAAGAGATCACATAGACCAGATGCTATCAGATGCCGGTTGGATTGTCCAATCTAGAGAAAATGTTGATTTATATGAAAACAAGGGTGTTGCCGTTAGAGAATACCAAACGGATGTGGGTCCGGCAGATTATGTTTTATTTGTTGACCAAAAACCTGTTGGCATTATTGAAGCAAAGCGTGAAGAGGAAGGTCAGCGATTGACAGCTGCCGAAGATCAAGCTTCGGGTTACGCTCAAGCCAGTTTAAAATATTTACAAAACGATCCTTTGCCTTTTGTGTACGAAAGTACGGGCATTATTACTCGCTTTACGGATTATCGTGACGAAAAAGCGCGTGGCCATTCTGTGTTTTCTTTTCATAAACCCGAGACTTTTGCAGAATGGTTAAAAAAAGATCAAAGTCTAAGAAATCGTTTCCATAATTTCCCTGAATTAGATATTACCGGACTTCGCCCGGCTCAGATCAAAGCCATTAATAATCTTGAAGTTTCATTTAAAAACAATCGACCTAAAGCTTTAATCCAAATGGCCACGGGTGCAGGTAAAACGTTTACTGCCGTTACATCTATTTACCGATTGCTTAAATATGTGGATGCAAAGCGCATTCTATTTTTGGTTGATACCAAAAATTTGGGCGAACAAGCTGAACAGGAGTTCATGACTTTTCAGCCTAATGACGATAATCGCAAGTTTACTGAATTATATAATGTCCAGCGTCTCTCATCAAATTACATTGCTTCTGATAGTCAGGTGTGTATTTCCACAATCCAGCGTCTGTATTCTATCTTAAAAGGTGAAGAATTGGACGAAAGTGCCGAACTTGATAATCCCAATGAAAATTCCTGGATGCAAAAACGCATTAAAAAGAACAAAGCCATTCCGGTAGAATACACCAAGAATTTACCCATTGAACAATTCGATTTTATTGTCATAGACGAATGTCATCGTTCCATTTACAATTTATGGAAACAGGTTTTGGATTATTTTGATGCCTTTTTGATTGGTTTAACCGCTACGCCTGATAAACGAACTTTTGGTTTTTTTAACGAAAATGTGGTTAGCGAATATACTTACGAAGAATCGGTCACCGATGGTGTGAATGTCCCTTACGATGTTTATACAATTGAAACAGCTATTTCGCAAAAAGGCGGTACCGTTAAATCAGGCTGGTTTGTAGATCGACGAGATAAACTGACTCGCCAAAAACGTTGGCAACAAGAAGATGAAGATACTGTTTATACACGCAAAGATTTGGATAAAAAAGTTGTCAATCCCAGTCAAATTCGAAATGTGATCAAAGCGTATAAAAAAGCTTTAAAAACCGAAATCTTCCCTAATCGATTCGATGAAAACGGCGATTATGAAGTTCCTAAAACCCTAATTTTTGCCAAAACTGACAGTCATGCCGATGATATTATTAAAATTGTTCGTGAGGAATTTGACGAAGGAAACGATTTCTGTAAAAAAGTGACTTATAAAGCCACGGAAGATCCTAAGTCGGTTTTAAACCGTTTTCGTAATGCCTATTACCCGCGTATTACCGTTACGGTAGATATGATAGCCACAGGAACAGATGTAAAGCCTTTGGAAGTCCTGCTATTTATGCGCGATGTTAAAAGCGTTAATTATTTTGAACAAATGAAAGGTCGTGGGACCCGCACGATTGATCGAGACAAGCTCATGCAAGTGACCCGAACGGCCAACAGCAAGACCCATTTTGTGATTGTAGATGCAGTAGGCGCTACAAAATCCAAAAAAACCGATAGTCGTCCTTTGGAACGCAAACCGACAATTCCACTTAAAGATTTATTGGGTGCCATTACCATGGGCGTTGCAGATGAAGATCTGTTTCTTTCTTTGGCAAATAGATTGATCCGACTTGAAAAACAGATCGACGAAAAAGAAAAAGTAAGGCTTCTGACTCATTCCAGAGGTAAAGATCTTAAGCAAATGAGCAAAGACTTAATTAAAGCGTATGATCTTGATGAAATTGATACCCTTGCTCAAGATAAAATTAACACTGTCCCCAAAGAAGATAGAACTCCCGCGCAATTAACCCAAGCAAAAGCAGATGCCCAGCAAACGCTTATCCGTCAAGCAGCCGGCACCTTTCATGGTGAACTGAACGACTACATTGATAATGTCCGCAAACTGCACGAGCAAATTATTGATGATATTAATCGCGATACCGTTATCCGAGCTGAATTTGACAGTTTTACCGAAGATAAAGCCAAAGAAACTATTCAAGACTTTTCGACCTATTTAGAACAAAACAAAGACGAGATTAAAGCACTCAGCATATTTTATAACCAGCCGTATAATCGCCGAAATGTCACTTTTAATATGCTTAAAGATGTTATGGATAAACTACGACTCGAAAAACCGCTTCTTTCGCCCGCCTATGTTTGGGATGCCTACATTATGATTGATGCCCTAGAAAAAGACAAATCGCCCTCGCCTTTGGATGAATTAACGACCTTAGTTTCTATTATTCGGCGCGCTTGCGGGATAGATAAAAAACTAAAACCTTTCGATAAAACCATTAATGAGAATTTTCAGGACTGGATCTTTAAACAAAATGCTGGTCAGCATAACCGTTTTACAACTGAACAAATGGACTGGTTGCGTATGATTAAAGACCATGTTGTCAGCTCTTACCACATTGACCTAGATGATTTGGATTTCACACCCTTTGATGCCCAGGGCGGACGCGGTAAAATGCAGCAATTATTTGGCACAGAGATGATTGACATTATTGATGAGCTAAACGAGGTATTGGCAGCGTGAACTCTGAAGAATTACGTCAATTAATTGACCAAGGCGAAGGTTATTATACCGAGTTTAAACGCAAACTTAGTAGTGATTTTAAAAAGGAACTTGTCGCCTTTGCAAATGCCTCAGGTGGAAAGATCTTACTGGGTATAGATGATGATGGCAGCATTCCTGGAATAAATATAACAAATTCTCTATTCTCTCAAGTTCAAGATGCCGCTCAGGCATGTGATCCTCCTGTTCATATTACATGTGAAAAACTTACTCAAAATGTTTTATTAGTTAATGTAGCCGAGGGTAAAAATAAGCCCTACCGTTGTACAAGTGGTTTTTATTTGCGCGTTGGAGCAAATGCGCAAAAATTATCAACGGATGCCATTGCAGAAATTATTGAAAAAGAAGGTCGAGTTCACTTCGATGAGCAAGTCAGACAAGATATAGACTTTAATAAACATTTTTCACAAAGCAGGTGGGAGCAATTTGCGCAACTATCTGAAATAAGCAAACAGCAAGAATCGCTCTATGTTTTAAAGAGTTTAGGCGCTGTTAAAACAATTGATAATATAAATTATTTTACTAATGCCGGTGTTTTAAGCTTCTCCGATGAACCCAAGGTGTTTTTGCCTCAGGCTTCTCTTACATGCGTGGCTTATAAAGATACAAATAAAGTTGATATTCTAGACCGAAAAGAATTTACCCAAGATATTATTTCAAACATTAATGAGGCCATGGCTTTTACAGAAAGGCATTTGAATGTCTCTGCTTCTATCGAAGATATTAAACGAGAAGATATTTGGGAAATACCCAAGGTGGCTCTTAGGGAAGCCATAGTAAATGCTGTATTGCATCGTGATTATCTTGTTAAGGGCGCTCATGTCGTCATTGAAGTTTTCAGTGATAAACTTATCATTTCAAATCCAGGAGGATTGGCTGCCGGACTTAACAAAAATGATTTTGGGAAATACAGTTTAACACGAAATTCGATCTTAGCCGATATTTTACTGCGGGCAAAATACATTGAAAAATTAGGGACAGGTATTCACCGTATTCAGGACAAACTCCTAAAAGCCAATTTACCCAAAGCCATCTTTGAATTTAATTCATTCTTCTCAGTCACCTTTATGAGAGAAACAGGTGGTCAGACAGGTGGTCAGATAGGTGGTCAGATAGGTGGTCAGAAATTGACGTTACGACAACGAGACGTGCTAAATTTAATAAAAGAAAACAATCATATCAGCCGTGATGAGCTTTCCAAAAAGTTGGGAATTAATCCCTCCGCCGTACAAAAGCATACCAATAAACTCAAAGAAAAAGGGTATATTAAGCGCCAAGGTGGAGATAGAGGATATTGGGAAATAACGGAGATTTAAGATGAGAGAAGATTGGATTGAGTGTAAATTAAGTGAATTATCAACCTTTGAACTTGGTGGTGATTGGGGGAAATCTCCGGAATTTTCAGATGATAATTATATTGAAGCATTTTGTATTAGAGGTTCTGAATTTCGAAATTGGAATAATGAAAAAGGCAAAACAGCATCTTTAAGAAAATTAAAAAAACAAAGTGTTGAAAAAAGAAATTTAAAAGAAAATGACATTTTAGTTGAAATTTCAGGAGGTGGCCCAGAACAGCCAGTAGGTCGTACAGTTGTCATAGATAAATCAGTACTCATAAATTTCAAAAATAAGAACCTTGTTCCTACAAACTTTCTAAGATTAATGCGTCCTACTAATTTTACAAACTCAGTATATTTAAACATGTTTCTAAAATATTTTTATACCACAGGTGAAATTATTAGATATCAAGCTGGTAGTAATAATCTTAGAAATCTTAAGTTTAAAGATTACCTTACCATAAATATTCCCCTCGCCCCACTCCCCATTCAACGCGCCATTGTCGCCAAAATAGAAAGCCTGTTTTCCGATCTGGACAAAGGCAGAGCCGATCTAAAAAAAGCCCAGGCGCAATTAAAAGTCTACCGACAAGCCGTGCTAAAAAAGGCGTTTGAGGGAGAATTGACCAAAGAATGGCGAGAAAACCAAAATAATTTGCCCACCGCTGATGAACTATTAGAACAAATAAAACAAGAACGCCAAAAGCATTATGAGCAACAACTCGAAAAATGGGAACTTGCTGTTAAAACTTGGGAAAAGAATGGTAATGAAGAAAAGAAGCCTGGAAAACCAAGAAAATTAACAGAAATTCCATTATTAAATAATGATGAAATCTGCGATTTACCTTCTATCCCCAAAACAATGTTATGGACAAAATTGGGAGAAATTGTTTGGTCTGTTAAAGATGGCCCACATTATAGTCCAAAATATACAGAAAAAGGCATACCATTTTTATCTGGAGGAAATATTCGCCCAATTGGTATTGATTTAAAAAATGTTAAATACATTTCTGCTGAATTACATAAAGAACTGAGCAAAAGGTGTAAACCAGAAATTAACGATATATTATATACAAAAGGCGGAACTACCGGTATAGCCCGTGTAAATACATCTGAAATAGAATTTAATGTTTGGGTGCATGTTGCTGTGTTGAAACCTATAGAAATGATTATTCCCTTTTATCTACAATATGTTTTAAATTCCACACATTGCTATAAACAATCACAGAAATTTACTCATGGTGTGGGAAATCAAGATTTAGGATTAACAAGGATGATTCTTATCACGCTTCCTGTTTGTTCAAATATTGAACAAAAACAAATAATCAAAGAAATCGAATCCCGTTTATCGGTCTGTGATAAAGTTGAGCAAAGTATTATCGAGGCTTTAATTAAGTCCGACGCTTTGCGCCAAAGCATTCTTAAAAAAGCCTTTGAAGGTAACTTGCTAAGTGAGGCTGAAATTGAAAAATGCAAGCAGGAAAAAGATTACGAACCAGCAAGTGTGCTGCTGGAGAAAATTAGAAGAAAATGATGAATTATGAATTATAAATTATATCGAAAGACCTTCCAGCTGGTATTTGAGTAAAACGAAAATCTGCTGGATGGTCGAAAAATAATAAGAGAACATGTTCCATTTTGGAACAGCTTGCATAGATAAAATAACAGGTTGACAATATTATGACAGTTGAATTTAAGGGACAATCCATCGCAAATCTCGAGGATTGGGAAAATTTAATCTTCACCGGAAAAAAGAAAAAACAATGGAAAGAGGGTCGTAGCGCTTATTCTTTAGCTGATTTTATTCTTAAGCAAAATGACATGAAAGAAATTGAAGCTCTTGTTGCTCCTGTGATAAATGGGAATTTTGTCCTCGATAAAGCCTGCCCAGAATATGAAGCCCGCTTCGACACATACCGACATGGCCGTGAACACGATCTTGGAATTTGGGGGAAAACAGAAAAGGGTAAAACACTATTTATTGGACTTGAAGCAAAAGTAGATGAACCCTTTGGCGATACTATTGCTACCGCTTATCATAAAGCAAAAGCTAAAGAACTAAACGGGAAAAAAACAGATGCTCCTAAAAGAATTGAAGAATTGCTTAACTATAATTTTTCACCTGTTACCTACAAAGACTTCGATCTTCGTTATCAATTACTTTTTTCAACAGCCGGTACCTTATGTGTAGAAGCGGATATTCATATTCTCTTGGTACTTGTGTTTAAAACCGACTTATATGATCCCGCTAAAGGGAGAGAAAATCAAAATGATCTAAAAAGATTTTTAAAAAGAGCAAAAGCCAAAAAAATGACAAAAGGCACCTATGAATTAAACCCAAACAATCAAAAGTTATTCCTTATTTATAAAGAGGTAGAAATATAAATTATGACCGAATCAAACATTATATCAAAAATATGGAACCTTGCCAGCGTGCTTCGGGACGATGGTGTGAGCACCGGGGATTATTTAGAGCAGATCACTTACTTACTTTTTTTAAAAATGGCCGATGAGTTAAACAAGCCACCTTATAATAAAGGTTTGAATTTTCCTCGTTTAAAAGATGTGGAAGGTAAAGAAACTCCCGATGCCGAACTGTGCAACTGGGAAACTTTATCAGGCAAACGCGGCTCAGAATTAGAAGCTTTTTACGCCCAATTACTCCGTAGTTTAAGTACTGAAAAAGGTATTTTGGGTCAGATATTTACTAAAAGCCAAAACAAAATCCAAGATCCTGCCAAGCTCTTGCGTGTAATCGATATGATCAACAAAGAACAATGGACACTCATGGGAACGGATGTTAAAGGCAAAATTTACGAAGGTCTGTTGGAGAAAAACGCTATGGACAGTACGGGCAGTGCCGGTGCGGGTCAATATTTTACACCACGCGCTTTAATTCAAACCATGGTCGCCTGCATTCAGCCCAAACCTTTAAAAACCATTGCCGATCCTGCTTGCGGGACTGGGGGCTTCTTTTTGGCATCTTACGACTGGATAATAAAAAACCAGCCATTGGACCGAGAAGAAAAAGAATTTCTTAAAAATAGCACCTTTCATGGAAATGAGATCGTCGCTAATACCCGTCGCATGTGTCTCATGAACATGTATTTGCACAATATTGGCGAAATTGATGGTAATAGCTATATCTCATCAAATGACTCCCTAATTTCCGATGATGGACAACGCTATGATTATGTCCTAGCTAATCCACCTTTTGGTAAAAAAAGCAGCATGACCATTACCAATGAACAAGGAGAAGCAAAAAAAGAAGGCTTAAGCTACAATCGACAAGATTTCTGGGAAACCACCTCCAACAAACAATTGAATTTTTTACAGCATATTAAAACACAACTCAAGATCACCGGACAAGCCGCAGTTGTTTTACCCGACAACGTTTTATTCGAAGGCGGTACAGGGGAAGAAATTCGTAAGCAACTCATGAAAACCACAGAATTGCATACCATTCTACGTTTGCCTACCGGACTATTTTATGCTCAGGGCGTAAAAGCTAATGTCTTATTTTTTGATAATAAAGTAGCAAGTAAAGAAGCCCACACCAAAGACATTTGGATTTACGATTATCGTACCAATATTCACCACACACTCAAGAAAAAAATGATGGGCACAGCAGATCTTGAAGAATTTGTTGATTTGTATAAAACCAATAATCGCCACAAACGCAAAGAAACCTGGAGCGATGAAACCCCCGAAGGCCGTTGGCGTAAATTTACCTACGATAAAATTTTAACTCGTGATAAAACCAACCTGGATATTTTCTGGTTAAAAGACAAAAGCCTGACCGACCTAGATAACTTGCCCGATCCCGATGTACTAGCAATTGAGATCATTGAAAACTTAGAATCTGGACTGAATAGTTTTAAAGAGATCATGGAAACGATTAATGGAGAAAATAATGGGAATGATTAAAACGCAGAAAGAGATTATCGAGATATCAAAAATGGCTGAACTGATTTCCCAGCTGTTACAGAAAAGCCTTTCATGGGTACGTCCGGGGATAACAACCTTTGCCCTTGATGAAATGATCGAAGCGGAAATAGACCGAATGGGAGTCATTGGTTCCTGTAAGGGGTATGCGGGATTTCCCGCTGTCTCCTGCCTTTCTGTCAATGACCAGATTACTCATGGAATTCCTGATGATACCCTCCTAAAAGAAGGTGATCTTATCGATATCGATCTCGTGATTGAAAAAAATGGTTATTTTGCAGACTGTTCTAAAACCATCGGAGTGGGAAAAATTTCCAAAGAGGCCTCCCATCTGATATCCGTTACCGAAGAATGCCTGAGTCAGGGAATTAAAGCAGCCCTGCCGGGAAATACTCTGGGTGATATTGGTTTTGCCATCCAGCATCATGCGGAAAGTAACCGTTTTTCGGTTGTGAGAGACTATACAGGACATTTTATCGGTCTAAGTATGCACGAAGAACCCATGGTTGCAAACTACGGATCCCCTCACAAGGGAATGAAGTTGAAACCTGGAATGATTTTTTGCATAGAACCTATGATCAACCAGGGGCGCCGGGGTGTAACTACCAGAGGATGGGATGTCCGGACCCGTGATGGGAAACTGTCTTCTCGCTGTGAGCACATGGTTCTTATTACAAAAACCGGCAACAAAGTTCTCACCTCCCACTAAAAATTATCCGTCGCTGCGCTCGGGGTCGCTAAATGATTTTATAAAATAACGGTCGCACTGGACAGGTTTGCACTTTAAAACAATTTAACCCTTATATAAAAAATGGGGCAGACACCTGTGCTTCGCCGTGCCATGTCGCCCCGATTCTTCGGGGTCAGCGAAGACTGGTGGCCTTGGCGTAGAAGTATACCTGTCCTCTACATTTCGTTCCGATATTATATTATCTTGATTCTTGGATTTTTACTCTTGGTTCTTGTTTCTTTTCTTCAAATCTTTCACTTAGTTAATTGATAAAATCTTTGATAAAATAAATATCCTCTGCATATTCAGTGATAAGTATTAATAAAGGATTATCAATGAAAAAGAAAACGATGCATTTACAGCTCAATAATCATACTATTCGTGTTGCCACTATTGATGATTTGCCCATAGCAAGCAAGATATTAAGCGAATCTTTCAAACATGATCCACTTACCAATTGGCTGATAGA
>Ga0307992_1002552_pt1 | contig 10319 bp, 9 predicted proteins | sample EllFjometagen133_FD_203162 | JGI IMG/M metagenome (GOLD analysis project Ga0307992, IMG submission 203162) | Marine microbial communities from Ellis Fjord, Antarctic Ocean - #133 | ecosystem: Environmental > Aquatic > Marine > Unclassified | place: Southern Ocean | collected 2014-10-08
ACTTTACAACCTAAGAAAAAGAGGAAGTACGGGACTTCCTCTTTTAACACTTAATGGTGCCGAGAGGGGGATTTGAACCCCCACAAGCAAGAAGCTTACCAGCCCCTCAAGCTGGCGCGTCTACCAATTCCGCCATCCCGGCAAATTACATTTTATAATTAATAAATGCGGATTTATATTTTTCATTTCTCTAAATGGCAGGCGACATAATGTCCTTTGCCAAACTCTATTAATTCTGGATCTTCTTTTTTACAAATCGGTTTTGCGTAACTGCATCTGGGATGAAAGCGGCATCCTTTTGGTGGATTAAATGGACTTGGAACGTCTCCCTCTAAAACAATTCGATGTCTATTCAGGGTCGGGTCAGGAATAGGAACAGCAGAAAGAAGTGCTTTCGTATAGGGATGTAGTGGATTACTATACAAATCTTCGGTAGTGGTTAATTCTACAATTTTTCCTAGATACATAACCGCAACTTTATCTGAAATATGTTTGACCACGCTTAAATCATGCGCTATAAAAAGATAAGTCAGTTTAAATTCTCTTTGCAATTCTTCTAATAAATTGATGACTTGGGCTTGTATAGAGACATCAAGGGCTGATACCGGTTCATCGCAAATAATTAATTTTGGATTTAAAGCCAAAGCTCTTGCAATACCTATTCTTTGTCTCTGCCCTCCGCTAAATTCATGAGGATATCTTCGCATATGGTTAGCATTCAAACCAACAGTTTCTAATAATTTTTTTACCCTCTCCTCTCCACTTTTCCTATTTTTAGCAATATTGTGAATAAATAATGATTCACCCACAATATCACCAACAGTCATCCGAGGATTAAGAGACCCGAAAGGATCCTGAAAAATTATTTGAATTTCACGCCTTGCTCTTCTTATTTCTTCTTTTTTTAATCTATATATATCTTTGCCACTTATTTCTACTTTTCCGGAGGTAGGCTCTAAAAGTCGCAATATAGTTCTTCCTGCAGTCGTTTTCCCACAACCTGATTCTCCAACCAATCCTAAAGTTTCGCCTTCTTTAATATCAAAGCTTATTCCATCCACTGCTTTTACATACCCAATTATTTTTGAAAAAAGACCACTTCTTACCGGAAAATATTTTTTCAAGTCCCTCACTTTGAGTAATATATTATTTTCCAATGATTTTACCTCCAACTTTTTAGAACTTAGAATAGTCGTTAGTACATAATATAGCGTATAGTTTTAGAGATTAGCAAGATACCTGCCCTAATTAAGCTAAAAACTAAAAACCATAATTTAAAATTCAAAACTTTTTCTCTCAATATTAAATTTTAAGTTCTGTTTTACTTCTTTATCTTTTCATTTTTGTTATATAGTATACAAGATAAGAAAGATAAAACTCAATAGATAATATAATATATTTAAATTTTAAATTTTTAGCTATGGCTTTAGGTTTTGCGCTTTTCATTTTCCACTTGGTTATTAAATACTATTCACTATATATTACTCATGGGTGATAACTGCTGTTTCTTTCTTGTTTTTAAAATATTTTGCCTTATCTTTATTATACATCCAGCAACGTACCAAATGATTATCCCCAATGTCTTCTAATTCAGGCTCTTCTTTGGTGCAAATATCTGTGGCGTATTTGCAACGTGGATGGAATTTGCATCCGGAAGGTAATGCTAAAGGATCGGGGATTGAACCTTTGATCACTTCTAATTTTTTACCATGTTTATCCGTTAATTTAGGAATTGATTTCATAAGGGCTATAGTATAGGGGTGTTTTGGCTTTTTAAATATGTTTAGGGAATTTGTATACTCCATCGCTTTACCTGCATAGACCACGACGACGTTATCGGATACTTCGGCAATAACCCCTAAATCATGCGTAATCATTAAAATGGCCATTCCAATTTCATCTTTTAACTTTTTCATCAGTTCTAGGATTTGTGCTTGAATGGTAACATCCAAAGCGGTAGTAGGTTCATCTGCAATTAATAAATCAGGATTACAGGATAAGGCCATAGCAATCATGACTCTCTGTCTTTGTCCTCCACTTAATTCATAAGGATATTCATGGATTCTTTTTTCCGGATTAGGAATTCCTACTAATTTTAACATTTCTACCGTTTTTTTTACTGCTTTTTCTTTATGAAGATTTTGGTGCAAAACAATCGCTTCTGATATTTGATTACCAATAGTATAAACAGGGTTCAAGGATGTCATGGGTTCTTGAAAAATCATGGAAATATCATTTCCCCGAATTTTTCTCATATTATCCTCATTGTTCTTTAATAAGTCTTTACCTTTGAATATTATTTCGCCATCAACAATCTTCCCCGGTGGAGTCGGTATTAATTGTAAAACAGAAAGAGCAGAAACACTTTTACCGCATCCTGATTCACCTACCATTCCTAAAGTTTCTCCTTTTTTAATGGTAAAATCAACACCATCTACTGCTTTTACTACTCCATCGTCTGTATAAAAATATGTCTTTAAATTTTTAACTTTAAGTAATAGATCGTCCATTTGTGCATTCCTCCATCCAGGAATTATTCTTAAAAAAGCATTTAATTTTCCTTTATATTAAAAAATATGTGGAATATTAAGTAACCTTCTTAAATAATGCAATGTTCCTTATTTTATAAAGCTAAGCAATAGAGAAGAAACCATGAAAAGTATAGCTACGCCGGTGGTAATCTTTACTAAAAATGCTTCTTTCCCTTTCTTCCCACTATGATCAGCTGTTGTTCCACCACCAAATATTCCTGATGCCTTACTAGTTTTTCTGACCTGTAAAACTACCGTTAAAATTAATGCGATACTTATTACAATTTGAATGATCATTAATCCAATTGACATTTTTAACTCCTCTCATGAAAACTAATTGATTGTTCAAGTTGTTTATGAAAAAATAAATTATCATTTTATAGATTTATTTTATCATAATTCCAGTTTTTAATTTTAGCATAATTATATTTTTAGTTCAAGATTAAATTCGTATTTTGTGAAACGTATCTCGCTAAAAATTTATTAGCTGGTTAGTTGGTTACCTGGTTAAATAGTTAAGAAAAAAACAACAAGGATAATTTTTTTACTGCCCTACTAAAATTTACGTTTATTTTATAATATTTTAGCTATTTTTATTATCTGTGAAAAACTTAAAGCATGCAAACTAGCTCCTCCAACCAATGCTCCGTCAACATCAGATTTATCCATAAATTCGCCGATATTTTTAGCATTTACACTTCCTCCATATAATATCCTTATCTGTTCAGCAACTTTACTTCCGTATTGAGAATAAAACAGCTGTCTAATAAACTTAATAATAGAATCGGCATCTTCCGGATTTGAAGTCTTACCTGTTCCGATGGCCCATATGGGTTCATATGCAATTATTAATTTAGCTGCAAAAACAGAGTCGATCTCGCAAAATAATGCTTTAATTTCTTTTTCAATTATTTTCTTATATTGACCACTTTCCCTCTCTTCTAAATTCTCTCCAACACATACAATAGGTATAAGGTTATACTTAAAAGCAATTTTAGTCTTCTCTGCTATTTCATCAGATGTTTCTTTGAAATATTTCCTTCTCTCAGAATGCCCTAATATTACGTATTCGCATCCTAGATCTTTGAGCATTAAAGGAGATATTTCACCGGTAAATGCCCCTTTTTCTTCTTTGTATAAATTTTGGGCACCCAAATGAATATTTGTTTCGTTAATTATTTCTCTGATCACCCAGAGCGAAGTAAAAGGGGGGCATACTATAATATCAACACCCTTTGTATCACGGACAAAATCTTTTAACTCTTTTACCAATGCAATTGATTCCAAGGTTGTCTTATTCATCTTCCAATTTCCAGCAATAACCGGAATTCTCATAATATTAACCTCCAAATTTAATCTACAAATAGTTAGTCAATTTTTTAAAATTTAGCACTACTACAATTTATATTTATATTTAATAATTCGAATTCAATCTAAACTACATGATTGCATACAGAAAGCGAAGTAATCTAAAAATAAGATTACTTCGCAATTCTATAAACAAGATACAAGAATAAGATTGATAAACTGAGTTTCACAATTCTCATCTTATGAGTCAAGCATTTAAAATATCTACTTTAATATGTACTAATTTAACTAAAATTATATTTCGAGTAATACAATTATTGTTTTTGCAATTAAAAACTACTATTTTATTTCCAAATATATTTTGCTAAATCAATAATTCTACAGGAATAAGCCCATTCATTATCATACCAGGCGATAATCTTAGCTAAATTACCGTCTACCATCATGGTGGATAAACCATCGATGATAGAAGAATAGCTATTTCCATTATAGTCTTTAGAGACTAAAGGTTCTTCATTATAATCCAAAATTCCTCTTAATTCTTCCCGGGAAGCCATCAGGAAAGCTTGATTGATTTTTTCCACATTTGTTTTTTTCTTTAATAGCACAACTAAATCCACAACTGAAACATTGGGCGTGGGAACTCTGAATGCCATACCATTTAATTTTCCCTTTAATTCTGGTATTACCAGGGTTACCGCTTTCGCAGCTCCGGTTGTAGTAGGGATGATGGATAAAGCAGCTGCCCTTGCCCGTCTTAAATCCTTATGAGGCAAATCCAACAATCTTTGATCAGAAGTATAGGAATGAGTAGTAGTCATTATTCCTTTTTCAACACCAAAAACATCATTTAATACTTTGATTGCAGGTGCCAGGCAATTGGTTGTACAGGATGCGTTAGAAATAATATGATGCTCTTCATCATTATATTTGCCTTCATTCACTCCCATTACAATGGTAATATCTTCACCTTTTGCAGGGGCAGAAATGATGACTTTCTTCGCTCCGGCTGTTAAGTGCTTGGAAGATCCTTCCCGATCCCGAAAAATCCCTGTGGATTCAATGACCAAATCTACTCCTAATTCTTTCCAGGGAAGATTACCCGGATCTCTTTCACTGAGTACTTTTAATTTTTTTTCTCCTACAACAATATGATCACTTTCAAATTTGACATCTTCCAATCTACCGTGAACAGAGTCATATTTTAATAGATGGGCTAACGTTTTTCCATCTGTGATATCATTAACTGCAATAAATTCTATCTCTTTATCATTTAAACCTGCTCTAAATACATTTCTGCCGATTCTACCGAATCCATTAATTCCTACTTTAATTTTCATCTTTTTCCTCCTTGTTTTGTTGCATTCTCTGTAAAAGTTTATATTTAAAATATTTAAAAAATTTATTCAAAATTCGAGTCTATTTTTATTTAATGTATATATTCCTTCCCTTCTCACAATGTTATAATATATATATCATAATTAATGATTTTGCAAGCTTATAAAGAAAGTATCGAGTATAAAGTATCGTGTATTGAGTTAAGAAAGAAAAGAAAAACAAAAACCATTCTTCTATCTTTCTAACTACTCTCGCTAAAGTTTACACAGTTGTAATTATCATTTAATTTGATCTATAATGCTATGGTAAATTCATTTAAGGTTTAATTCCAATAACTTATGCAAAGATCACTGACTAAATCTCTTACGTAAATTTGATGGTAGAATCTTAAGTGCTTCTCTATATTTAGCTACAGTACGTCTGGCAATACTTATTTTTTCTTTTAAATATAATAAATCGGCAATTTTTTGATCACTCCATGGTTTTAAATGGTTTTCTGTTTCAACAAGATTTTTTATCATTTTTTTTATTTTATCCGAAGATATGTTATTTTCATTTTTATTATCTATCCCCTTGGAAAAAAGATATTTCATCCTTATAAGTCCACGGGGTGTTTGGATATTTTTATTATGGATTGCTCTGGAAACCGTAGATTCATGAATCTCCAATCTATCTGCAACCTCTTTTAAAGTTAAAGGTTTTAAAAATAAAATACCTTTGTCTAAAAAATCTTTTTGGTAACTGATTAAGGCTTCAGCAATACGATATATGGTCTTCTTTCTCTGCTCTATACTTTTAATCAATAAATTTGCAGAATTCACTTTTTTCTCGATATATTCTATAGTATCTTTAGTTTTTTGCTTAGAATTTTTATTTTCCATGATAAAGCAGTTTTTTTCAATAAAAAAGGATTCAGCATTTCTATCTAATATCTTCCTATATTGGTAATTTATTTTTATTTGTGGCAAGAAGGTATCATTTTGGAGAATTCTATATTCTCCATTTGCTTTTTTTCTAACAATAAGATCCGGCATGATATATTTAGTTTCACTTAAGCTTGCTATCTGTCTTCCAGGTTTAGGGTCAAAATTTTTCTTAATAACATCCGCTAAATTTTGAATTTCAATAATTGATACATTAAGCTCTTTAGCAATTTTTTTAAAAGCTTTTCTTGCTAAATCGGGCAAAAAATATTTTATTATTTTGTTTATATTGGTATTATTATAGCCAAGAAATTTTTCTTGAATAAGCAAACATTCTTCCAGGCTTCTCGCACCTATTCCGGGAGGGTCAAAGCTCTGAATTAATTGTAATATCTTGAATATTTTATCTTTTTCAATATTTATGTCTTTTGAAATGAGCTCTAGGGATACATTCAAATAACCATTTTCATCAATATTGCCAATAATATATTCCCCAATTTTATAATCTAAAGAATTTGTAGTTGTTGTACCTAATTGAGCTAGAAGGTAATCTTGCAATGACTCCTTATAGCTTAATATATTCTCAATCCTATTTTCTTTCCTGGATTTTGGTCTAAAGGAAAAAGGTGGATATTCTTTTTCCTTTAGATAACTTAAATAATCGCTAATATTTATTTTTTCCTGGTTTTTATTTTTATCCTCTATGCAGTAATTATTTTCCTCTTCCTTTTTAATTTTGTCTACTTCTTGACTTTTTTGCTGATTTATCTCCAATAAAGGATTTTCAATCAATTCTTGATTGATTATTTTTCTAAGTTCTATTAGATTTAACTGTAATATATTAATTGATTGATATAATTGAGGAGTTAATATTAATTTTTGTTTTTGCTTTAATAATAGTTCATGTTTCATCTCGAAATCTCACTTTTGCTAAGTTTACATCATACTATCGTCAATACGGTTTCCGGATCAAATATATGGGTCTTTTTCATATCAATCATCACTTCCATACTCTCTTCCACTTTAATCTGGGTCTGTGAATCCATCTTACCGACCAGAGAATGTTTTCCGATAGTCAGGTAGATAAATATCTCTGCTCCCAGTGGTTCAATATTTTCCACTTTGGTTTTTATGGCATCACCCACGATATCATTGGGTGCGTATTTCTTATCATATAAGTCCTCCGGTCTGATGCCAAAAATGACTTTTTTACCAGCATAGGGTTTGAGTTTAGCATGATTTTTTGTGCCAGTTTTCACCTTGAAGCTCTCTGCATCAATGATGTAATCTTCTCCTTCTTTTACCAGATTGGCTTCTACGAAGTTCATGGCCGGGGATCCGATAAAGCCGGCGACAAATTTATTGGTGGGTTGTTTATATACATCCAGAGGGGAACCTAATTGTTGCAGGCGACCATCATTCATGATAAATATACGACTGGCCATGGTCATGGCTTCCACCTGATCATGAGTTACATAGATGATGGTTGCTTCCAACCTACGGTGAAGCTTACTGATTTCTGCCCGCATGGCTACTCTTAATTTAGCATCTAAATTAGAAAGTGGTTCATCAAATAAAAAGACTTTAGGTTTTCTGACAATGGCTCTACCTACCGCTACTCTTTGTCTTTGTCCTCCGGATAACTGTTTTGGTTTTCTTTTTAGTAGATTCTGGATGCCTAATATTTCGGCTGCTTCTTCTACTCTTTGATCAATCTCTTTTCTAGGAAATTTTCTTAATTTCAATCCGAAAGCCATATTGTTATAAACATCCATATGAGGATAGAGGGCATAGTTCTGGAATACCATAGCAATGTCTCTATCTTTGGGTTGTACATCATTAACCAATCTATCTCCGATATAGATATCTCCTAAAGTGGCTTCTTCCAAACCAGCAATGGCTCTTAGGGTTGTTGTTTTTCCACACCCGGACGGACCAACTAAAACCGCAAATTCCTTATCCTTTATCTCTATGTTTAAATCATCTACCGCAATCACATCTTTAAATTTCTTGGTAAAATTTTTTAAGACAACTTTTGCCATTTGAATTCCACTCCTTCTAATTTTTTTATAGAGTACTTTCCTCGTTTATATTTTATATTAACCGATATTTCTTTTTTTTACAACTCATTAGCAATTTGATTTATTTTTTTTAATCGATGATAAATACCCGATTTAGTGATGTTAAAATTTATTTCCTCGGTTAATTCCTGCAAACTCGCATAGGGCAGGCTTCTTCTGAGTTTAGCAATTAAAACCAATTTTGGCGAAATATTCTTTAATCCTATTTTTTTTTCTATAATATCTATACTTCTCAATTGCTTTGCAGCAGAAAGAACTGTTTTATCCAGGTTTGCCGTTTCGCAATTAACCAATCTATTTACTGTATTTAAAATATCTTTTCTTGCTCTAATATCTTGAAAATATAATAAAGCGTTCTGAACGCCTAATAATCTCATAAATTCAAAAATACTGTCACCTTTTTTCAGGTATATTACCCATTTCTTTTTCCAGAAACTTATTCGGGAATTTAAATTAAAATAATTTAAAAGATGGTGTATAAACTCGGCTTTCGTTTTAATATCCACCGAAATTTCTAAATGATACATTCTTTCCGGATCATTGACAAAACCACTGATTAAAAAAGCTCCCCTTAAATATGATTCCTTAGAGAAAAGCTCATCAATTGTTATTTCTTTTTCATAAAATAAATTATTCTTTGTGTTGTAGCTGCATTTCCAAGCAAGCCCGAATTCTTGCATAATCTTTTTGCAATCTTGTACAGAAAGAATTTCAACGGTATATTGTTTTTTTTTGTGAGGTAATTTTTTTGTTTTAACCAGAGGATGTATATTAAAGATATTTTTTATTAGATTATAAGATGTTCGGGCAGTTGCTGAATCATCAAGTGTGATGGTTAAACTAATTTCTTGATTTTTTTTAATTAAACTTCCTTTTAAAATTAAAAAAGCCACTAACTCATCTTTTTGTGCAAGAATATTTTTAGGAATTATTCTGGCAATTTCGTTTTTTACTCGGTATGAAAATAACATTTTTTTACTTTCTTTTGAATTAATTTAATCAAGCATCAAATGTATCAGATATTTATTCCTAATTTTTATCTTTTGAAAATATTTTACCCAAAATCAAATTATCCTCAAATTACAAAACTTATTTTTTATTTTTTCGTTTCTTCTTTCTCAATATCTCTATGCTTTATAAATGTTTTATATCCTTGTGATTGCAAATGTATTGCCAGTTCGTTAATTAGGACAACTGATCTATGCCTTCCTCCAGTACACCCGAAAGCTATAGATAAATAAGTTTTTCCTTCTCTAATGTAATAAGGGATCAAATCTCTGATTAAATTAAAACATGTTTCCATGAATCTCTTAGTAATTTTAAAATCGGTAACATATTTTTGAATTTTTTGATTTGTTCCCGGTAAGGATCTCAAGCTTTCTATATAAAATGGATTAGGAATAAACCTGGCATCAAAAATCATATCAACATCAATGGGAATACCATATTTATAACCAAATGAAATGAGGGTTAATTGTATATTTTGTGATTTGTTTTTAATAAAATTACGTATCAGTTCATTACTTAATTGTTTTGGCGTTAAATCAGAAGTATCAATAATTAAATTAGCTTTTGACCTAAGTTCCTTTAATCTTTTTCTTTCTTCCTGTATGTTTTCCAATATACTGTCAGAGATATTCAAGGGGTGTTTTCTTCTTGTTCCTCCAAATCTATGGACCAGGACTTCATCGCTTGCCTCTAGAAAAAATATTTCTGTATTAATACCCAATTCATCCAGGTAATTAAAAGAATCAAAAAGATCTTTAAAAAATGTTCCGCCTCTTATATCTACAACTAAAGCTATTTTAGATAGTTTTCCTTTTAATTTCAGGCAAATTTCTGCAAATTTAATAATTAATTGAGGAGGTATATTGTCCACGCAAAAAAAGTCGGAATCTTCAAAACATTTAATCGCTAAACTTTTTCCTGCTCCCGACAAACCGGTAATAATTACAAACCTCGTTTTATTCAATTCTTTCTAACCCCTCCCGCAAAGTTAATAGTAAAAAATCATAATTTAAAATTAAAAGTTTTTTAAAATTAATTATGCATCCAGAATTCAGGAGCCATTAGTCAGAAGGATACTTAATAACTCCAACCATAATATGGTATTACAATTTAAGATTATTCTGAATACT
>Ga0307992_1002553_pt1 | contig 10315 bp, 9 predicted proteins | sample EllFjometagen133_FD_203162 | JGI IMG/M metagenome (GOLD analysis project Ga0307992, IMG submission 203162) | Marine microbial communities from Ellis Fjord, Antarctic Ocean - #133 | ecosystem: Environmental > Aquatic > Marine > Unclassified | place: Southern Ocean | collected 2014-10-08
ATCCTCCTGTCAAACGAATATAGACAGGCCCATCAAGCTCATATGAAGCTTGTATAGCCTTATATATTTGGTGAGGATCAGATGGACAAATAATGGTGAAATTAGGTATAGCTCGAACAACTGCAATATCATCCATTGCATAGTGAGTATTTCCTAAAGGACCAAAACGCACCCCAGCCTCAATACTTATTACTTTTGCATTTAATTTCATATATCCTAGGGCCACACGCATCTGCTCTGCACATCTCATAGGAACAATTGCAGCAAGACCAACAGCAAAGGGAACCAGCCCCTCAACCGCCAAACCAGCTGTAAAATCAATAAGATTCTGTTCAGCTATCCCTAAATCGAAGAATCTATCTGGATATTTTTCCTTGAATCCTGTCAACCGAGCTGTAGGTGTCAAATCTGCCGTTAAAACACACACATCTGCATTCTCTGCAGCCAACATTTCAAGTGAAGCGCTCATTGCATTTCTATGTCCTAGTTTTGACCACTCTTGCAGGGTCTCTTTTGCTATAATTTTCATCATCTTCCTCCTATACCTTAGCCAAATCAGAAACAGCTTTTTCATACTGCTCTTTATTCATAGAACGGGCATGCCAATCAACACTATTCTCCATAAAGGAGATTCCTTTCCCTTTTATCGTATTTGCGACAATTACATGGGGTTTTCCATCTTGAGAATTCTTCATGGTGTTAAGAGCATCCAGTACTGCTACGATATTATTCCCTTCCTTTAGCTCAATGACATTCCATCCAAAGGCCCTCCAAACAGATACAATATCAACATCCATGATGTCTTCTGTCTTTCCTCCAAGCTGAACTCCGTTTCGATCAACAATTGCGATAAGGTTATCAAGCTTGTTCTGCTTAGCGTTCATAGCAGCTTCCCAAACTAAGCCCTCATTACATTCACCATCACCGAGTAGGCAGAATACCTTGTGTTTCTCGCCCTTAACCTTAGCTGCTTTTGCCATTCCACAGGCTATTGCAAACCCATTGCCCAAACTTCCTGAAGATACTTCTATCCCATATTTAAGATTCCTACACGGATGCCCGGCCAAAAAGCTACCATCAGCCTTGAAGGTTTGCATCGCTTCACGAGGAATATAGTTACTCTCTACAAGGGCTGAGTAATAAGCCAAACATGCATGTCCCTTACTCTGTACAAACCTATCACGTTCTGCAAGCAAAGGATTGCTTGGATCATGGTGCATAATCTCAAAGTAGAGCGATGCAATAATCTCTATGCAAGAGAGTGCAGGGCCAAAGTGAGCTCCACGATTGCCTGCAACAAAGCCCATTTCTATGACATCACGCCTCATCTTCTTGGCCATTGTTTTAATCAAAAGTACCGTATCTTTTTCTGCCATATCTAATTCCTCCTACTAATTATTCGAAACATACAGATTTCCCTTATGGTTACTGTCATGTTGGTAGTCTAAACAAATGCCCGCTAAACAAGCCTTCAGGTATCAACTCCGCTTGAAGTCGGGCCAAACGTACCAGAGCATCAACATCAATACCTGTTTCATAGCCCATGTTGGTGAGCATATAAAGAACATCTTCTGTCGCTAAATTTCCTGATGCCCCAGGTGCATACGGGCATCCTCCCAATCCACCAAGGGTAGATTGGATTTTGTTCACTCCCATCTCTACTGCAGCTAGAGTATTTACCATACCCATATTCCGTGTGTCATGAATATGAATTTGCAAATCAAGATGGGAAAATATCTTCTGTACTGCTGCTATGGTAGTGCGTACTTGCAGTGGGTCAGCGACACCAATGGTATCACACAAGGAAACATACTCCACACCTAGATCAACATACTGCTTCAAGAACTCCACTACTTCTTGTTCACTCTTCTTTCCTTCAAAAGGACAGCCGAAGGTAGTAGCCAAATCCAACCCTACTGATAACTCAGGACACTCTTGTTTAATACGCACGAATTCATCATACGACTGTTGGTGTGTTTTTCTGATATTTGCTAGATTGTGCTTCTCTCCCAACGAGACAACATACGAAACTTCAGAAATTCCACACTCCAGAGCACTCTTTGCTCCTCGTAGATTAGGAATCAAGGCAAACAATCCAAGATCTGGATACTTTTTTTTACATCGTATAGCTAACTCGAGAGAATCCTTCATCTGAGGAATCGCTTTAGGACTAACAAAAGAAGTGATTTGAATATGCTCGACTCCTGCATCCACCAAACCATCAATTAGTTCAAGCTTGGTCTCCAATGGGATATAAGTAGGTATATTTTGAAACCCATCTCTAGGTCCAACTTCATAGAGAGTTACTTTTTTCATTTTTTCTCCTCAGACATTGTCCCTGTCTCCTTTAATCTCTTATACCATCCAAAAGCTTCTAGAGGAATCTGTGGGTGGTGCCCTCCTGAGATTTGTATTGCCCTTTGCAAATACAAAGATAGGGACTCTTTATACTCTAGAGAAGCACACGAGCTAATAATCTTCTCAGCACGCTGTACATCATCCAAGCCACGTACGTCAGCAACGCCATTCTCTGTAATAACAACATCAACATCATGCTCATTGATATCCTGATGAGAAACCATCGGCATAATATTGGAAATGGCACCACCTTTGGAAAGGGAAGGAATCAACACAACAGAAAGTCCACTATTTTGAGCAAAGTTAGCTCCTCCCCCTATGCCATTGACAACCCTACTGCCAGTAATATGACTTGAGTTCACATTACCATAGATATCAATCTCAATGCCCGTATTCAAAGCTATTAGAGAGAGTCTGTTGATAATCTCACTACTATTTGTGACGGAACCATTTCGTATAACTAACGAATCTTCCAGGTGAGCAAAAGATGAAAGGATACTTGCTACCTTCTCATTCATTCCAAGGCCACCAGTTGAGAGAGAGAGGGCTTTGCCACTCTCCAAAAGTGTCATTGCAGACTCTCCTACGCCTCCGCAGAAGAACTGAATATCTTTGAAGTTTGTATTCTGGAACCCGGTTGTGATGGAATCGGAAATTGTGCCGAATCCTGTTTGCACAGGAGGAAGAAACCCCTTGAGATCCTTATATTCAACTTCAAGAAAATTAAACAAATTCTGTGCTATCGTTGAGCTAACCTGTGTTGCTTTGTATACTTGCGTTGAAATCTCTGGTATATCAGTTTCCACGATAGCAACGATCTTTCTGTGATCAAAAGGAATTCCTCTCTTGCCAATCCTTTGATTGGGCTTCACTAATGGTATAGGTTGAGTAAAAGGGGGGGCTTGAGTTATATAAATATCATGCAATGAAGCAAGACGCTCATGTTGAGCTCGGTTAATCTCAATAATAATCTTATCGGCAGCTTGCATAAGATAATCAAGCATACCGATAGAATTAGTTGGAATTAGATTACCTTGGGCATCAAAGCCCAAGGCTTCCACTACTAGCAAATCAATAGGACCAAACGCATTGCGTCGCAATAATCGTGGCATCCTATTCATCTGTTGCTCTACATAATGAACCTCACCCTTGTTTACGAGGGTGCCCAATACCTTGTGGGCAACCATAGGAGCCCTCTTTTTGAGCAGACCCACACTACCTAGGCGTTCATCTACCCAAGGAACATTGGCACCGGTGGTAAGGTTAATACCAAAATCTTCACCAGCAATCTTACGTTCTCTCAGAGATTCAACAACAGCCTTGGGATACCCCGCTCCAGAATACCCACTCATTGCAACATGCATGGAATCTGTGATCAAGGCAGAAGCATCCTCTGCAGTAGTCCTATATTTTAGTAAAGTATCTTGTAACACAATATGTACTCTTATCCTTCTATGGGCGTAAAGCCATCGAAAAGCTCAGCATCGGTTGGTTTGTAATAAGGAATTTCTTTAATCACCCAGGTATTATTCAAATAATGCTTTAAGCTAATATTCTCTGAAACAATATTGCCACCCCAAGTCCCACAACCAAGAGAACTAGTAAAAGGCATTCCACTGGTCCAATTTCCTGTATTTGTTGCTGCTTGGCTTTGGTTTACTACAACTCTAGTAGTATAAGTTCCTAAAGCAATAGTATCTATGACATCTTGATTTTTAGAGAATACACCACAAGAGTGTCCTGCACCTGAGTAAGCGTGGTTTTCATTTATGATCCGAACAGCCTCTTGTGCACTGTTGCTGCAATATATTGCTGTTACTAGTGACATTTTCTCACCACTGAAGGGAGATGCTTCTCCTGTCTCACATTCCTCTACTAACAACAATTTTTTCCCCTCAGGGACATCCAAATCTGCTATTTTTACAATATTAGTCAATGGAGATGCAACGATATCCCTATTGATAACATGATTTTTAGGCCATTCAGGCCAAATAGCTTTTTTTAATTTCTCTTTCTCAAGCTCATCAAGAAGATGTGCTCCAGCCTTTTTGAATTCCTCCAACATTTGGGTATAAACCTCTTGATCAATTATGACGCTATTATCGCAAGAACATCCAGCTGCAAGATCAAAGGTCTTGCTTGCAATAATCTTCTTCGCAGCATCCGCAAGGTCTGCATTCTTATCAACATAGATAATTGCATTGCCAGCTCCCACGCCATAAGCAGGGGTTCCTGAGCTATAGGCAGCACGTACCATAGGTTGTCCACCTGTAGCGATGACCAAATCACACTGTTTCATCAATTCTTGGGTGATAGGAACAGTGGGCTCCTCTATGGAAATGAACAAATCCTCTGGAGCGCCATATTTTTTCATGACGTTTCGGATCAGGTCAACTACTTTTTTTGTTGTCTTTTTCCCTCTAGGATGAGGAGAAAAGATTATACTGTCGCGTGCTTTTACACAAAAGATTGCTTGGATTAGAGGATGCATCTCAGATTGGGTACTAGGAACTAGAGATCCGATAACTCCAACAGGTTTTGATATTCGAACAAGTCCTTTTTCTGGAATCTCTTCAACAATACCGACAGTCTTGGCATGCTTTACATCATAATAGACACCTCGGCATTTCTCTTGTACCTTGATTCTTTTTGAATCGACGTCACCAAGGCGACATTCCTCAAATGAAAAGAGGCTCAACTCATTTACTAGGGCATCATCTGCTACAATCTCCCAAGTGATGGCAGCAGCAAGCTTATCTACTTGTTTCTGTGAAAACCCTTCAATAATAGACTGAGCCTTTCTTGCCCTTTTTATTAGTTGTGCAATATAATCTTCTGTGCTTAATTGTTTTATATCCATTTTTATTTCCTTTTTCTCTCGGTAACTACAAAATTTATTGTCTCAATAAATCAATAATTATTTACGCATACGTTTGTTTTTTTTAACTAAAAAAAAATTGTTCTTTCCTTCTTCTAATACACCAAAAACCTTGGTTAAAATGATATCAGAAGAAGGAAAGAATTTACAAAAATCAACTATAGACATTACTGCTCAATTTGATACAACACAGGCTCTTTATCTGCCTTAAAACTAGCAAGCATATCACTGATGTGCTTTTCTAACACTGGCTCTACATCAATAATATTGACACAGTGTCGGCTATCATGTCTTTTCTCTTTGTTGATAGAATAGATCTGTTCCAACCAATCAACACACATATCTGGAGGGACTATACTTGTATCGAGGATAAGGTCAAAGTTTGCAGTATTGCCATACGCAAATCTGAAATCAGACTCTACAAAGTGTCTTCTTACCTTATCGTTCTTCAAGACAATCGCCTTTGCTTCTATTTCACTGATTTTTCTCTGTTCCATCACGCGTTGGATTCTGCAGTTCTCAGGGGCTGTAATTCTGATGTTGATGACATCAGAGTAGCTATTGAGCAAACCAAAGCTTCCTCTTCCTGCAATGACTACATTATCATGCTGGGCAAGAGACATAATCACAGTAGCAAGAAAATTAATCGTGTTATCCCTATATTCATCGAAGAGTTCTTTCATACTAGGTATTGTATCGTAGATGTAATCAAATCTGCTGAACCCATAATCTTTCATTATTTGTGACATGCATTGCTTGTCGACATAATCATAACCAATTCTTTCAGCTAGCTTTTGGCCAATATAACTACCCATACTTCCGAGTTTTCTAGAAATTGTAATTACTGCCATCTAGTTCTCCTTTCTACTAAATAGATACAGGTAGAGATGTAGTAGAAACACCTCCCCCTATCAGTTTTATTTACGAGTTTGCTTTCTAGCATCAATCATAACTGCAACTACAATAATTACACCCTTTACAATCTGCTGCCAGTATGCGTTAACACTGAGAAGGTCCATACTATTATTCAAAACACCAATAATAAGGGCTCCAACTACACAGAATGGGATAGATCCTACACCACCACTTAAGGAAGTACCACCAATAACTGTAGCCGTGATAGCATCCAACTCATAGGCTACACCATACGTAGGATTACCAGCAGAAGTTCTTGCAGTAAGTAAGACTGCAGATACGGCTGTTAGCAAACCAGCATAGGCATATACTTTTACCAAGGTTTTCTCAACACTTATTCCACAGATTCTTGCAGCCTGCTCATTACCACCAATGGCAAATACATGACGACCAAACTTGGTCTTACTAAGAAGAATATGAGATATAATTGCCATAATAATATAAATCCAAATAGGAATTGGAATCCCGATGATTCTACCTGTTCCAATATAAGTAAATGTTTCCTTCAAGTCACCAACTGGACGCCCACCTGTGAAAAGTGCAGCAGCTCCTCTGGCGACAGTCATCATCCCTAATGTAGCGATGAATGGAGGTATCTTACCATATGCAACAAGAGATCCATTTACTGATCCAAGTAAAAAACCGAGCAGAATAGCTACGGCAATACCCACAACAATGGGCACTACAAAACTCAAAGGCTGGTCTGGGTTTACTGCGTTCTGAGTGAGACTTGCTACAACAACAGAGACCAATGCGATTATAGAACCACTAGAAAGATCAATTCCTCCTGTAATAATTGCAAAGGTTACACCCATCGATACAATACCGATGATAGAAACCTGGCGTACTACATTCGTGACGTTTCGCATGGTACGAAATGCAGGGGATACTATAGACATCAAAATGCACAGTGCTACAAAAATTACGACTATGCCATATTTGCTCATGAAAGCTCCTAACGAGAGCCTCTTAATTTGTTTTTGTTTAATCATTGCTTTTCATCCTCTTTCTTCTTACAAAGATTCGCCTGTGGCAAGTTGTAAAATTTTTTCTTGTGTTGCTTCATCTCTGAGCAATTCACCAGAATAAGCACCCTCATGCATGACAATAATTCTATCACTCATGGAAAGAATTTCTGGCATTTCCGAAGAGACCATAATGATACTCTTGCCCCTCTTCGCCAATTCTCCGATAAGACGATGAATCTCAGATTTGGCACCAACATCAATTCCCCTTGTAGGTTCATCAAGTATTAGAATATCAGGAACTGTCAACAACCATCTTGAAATAAGGACCTTCTGCTGATTACCGCCGGATAGGTTCTTAATCAACTGATCAAGACTTGGTGTCTTGATAGCGATTGCTTGCCTTTGGGATTGGCAATCCTTGTTGATCTTTTTACTATTCAACAACCCAAATTGAAGATAATTGGTGATATCAGGCATTACCATATTGTCTTTCACCGAAAGCTCAGGGAAAATACCAGTTGCTTTCCTATCTTCTGTTACAAAAGCTAGGCCATGCTTAATGGCATCATTGGGTTCATTTATCTCAATCTTAACACCGTTAAGAAAGATTTCTCCAGAATCTGCAGGTTTATAACCAAAAACAGCTTCCATAATTTCAGTTCTTCCAGCTCCCATCAAACCAGCGACACCTAGAACTTCTCCTTTTCTGAGAGAAAAACTAATGTCCGTAAATTTTTTCTCAAGAGTGAGGTTTTTTACCTCCAGAAGAACATCCCCTATTTCACATTTTTCTTTGTGAAAGAACTCTTTCATAGAACGGCCAACCATCATGCTGATTAACTTATCTTTCGTAAAATTCTCAATGGTATCGGTACCAATAAACTCACCATCACGAATTACAGTAACTTCATCACAAATTTCAAAAACCTCATCTAGCTTATGGGAAATATAGACGACAGCGATATTCTTATTATCTCTGAGGTTCCTGATAATAGCATATAGCTTATCAATTTCCTTCTCAGTCAGAGCAGAGGTAGGTTCATCCATAATAACAAGGTCTGTATTGTATGACACTGCTGTAGCAATAGCGACAAGCTGAGCATTCGCTATACTTAATTCACTCATTAACACAGAGGGATCTATATCAATATCAAGCTCATCAAAAAGCACTTGGGTATCTTTTATCATTTTTTTTTGATTGATAAGCCTCAAGCCTTTTTTAAAAGTCAACTCTTTTCCTAAAAATACGTTGCTCGCCACGCTCAAGTTAAGGGCAGGATTTATTTCTTGAGGTATCATACTGAGGCCCTTTTTGATTGCATCAATGGGACTCTTAACAACATAAGGATTCCCTTTGAAAATTACTTCGCCTTCATCAGCAGAATGAATACCATACAGAATTTTCATCAGAGTGGACTTACCAGCTCCATTTTCTCCCATAAGAGCATGCACAGATCCTTTTTTTACAGAAAAATCAATATTTTTTAAGGCTTTGACTCCAGGAAAGGATTTAGAAACCTGTCGCATCTCCAATACATTTTCAACACTCATAGTAGCTCCAGTTATGCATTAACCGCATATTAATTAGGGGAGAATAATTATCTCCCCTAATATATTTACTATTTCTGAACTGACAATTTTATTTGTAGTCTTCCATATTTTCAGGTGTTACAGTTTCAAAAGGAATCCAATCCCATTTCTCTACTGGATTGCCTTTTATCAAATCATAAGCAGCCTTAGCGCCATTATAGCCCTGAGCAACCATATTCTGGTATACAGTCACATCAAGACCTTCACCTAAATATTCAATAGCATCTGGAGTAGCATCAACACCAGCGATAATAATATCGCTATCTGACATACCTGCACCCTTTGCAGCAAGAAGTGCTCCAATAGCCATTTCATCATTATTACAACAAATAGCATCTAACTCACCACTACCACTTTGCAACCAGTTTTCTGCAATAGTCATACCAAGAGCTCTGTCCCATTTGCCTTCAGCGGTCATAATAATTTCAATATTATCATATTTTGCGAAAACCTGCTTGTTTCCTTCAGTTCTCATTCTTGCTGCTTCTTGACCAAGAGGTCCCATGATAATACCAACTTTACCACCATTAGGTTGTAAAGCTTCAGCTACCCACTCAGCCTGTAAAATTCCAGCCTGGATAGACTCTGAACCAGTATATACATCAAATTCATTGTGGAATTCTTCTGCTGGCATTCTGTTACCAATAACCAACTTAACGCCATCTGCTTTTACTTTACTAAAAACAGGTTTTAAAGCTGAGATGTCTACTGGAACAAGTACAATTGCATCAACACCCTTGGTAAGAAGAGTTTCAATCTGGTTTAACTGTACAGCAGGGTCATCTTTAGCGTCAGTCATAATGATTTCAACATCATCATACTCTTCATCAAATGCTCTAATTCCATCTTGAAGATAGGTTTGACCCTTATCAGCAAAACTACTCATTGCAGCACCAATCATAATTACACCAGAATCTTCAGATGATCCAGCGGCAGTAAGTGTTACAGGAAGTACCATAACAATCAGGATAGCGAATATAACAGCAATTCTTCTTTTCATAAAATCCTCCAATTTTTTTCTTATTACTATACAAATAGTAATTTCCATACTCATTAATACAAACGTTTGCTATATATTATTATACCTTACATTTTTCATTTGTCAAACAATTTTATCAAACGTTTTCATTTTTCTTTTAATGTATAAATTTAATACATAAACGTTACTTAAATTATTATTTTTTCTTGAATTTAGTATTGAAAACTTAATAATTTCAGTTAATAGTGCCAAATATTATTTATTCAAATTGGTATTTTTTATTGCTTGTAACACTTTTAAATTTATTCTTGACTTTAGGTTGTTGGTATTATTGGTTATTTGTCAAAGGAAATAAAAATTATGACTTTTATTAATCATTTATCTCTGTAATATAGAGCAAAATATATGGTGTTTTACTTACTAGAAAATCTTTAAAACAAATTGCTAAAGAACTTAAAAACCCGCTTTCTCCTATTTCAAGAGAAATTTGGACCATACGTAAAATGTTAAAAAAGGCGCTTAGTAGAGCCATTTCTATTATTATGAAATTCATGAAAAAGAGGTTTATCAAAAGCGAGAGAAGACTCCACATGTTTTTAATGAATTTAGTACCAGAATTATCCTTTA
>Ga0307992_1002554_pt1 | contig 10313 bp, 10 predicted proteins | sample EllFjometagen133_FD_203162 | JGI IMG/M metagenome (GOLD analysis project Ga0307992, IMG submission 203162) | Marine microbial communities from Ellis Fjord, Antarctic Ocean - #133 | ecosystem: Environmental > Aquatic > Marine > Unclassified | place: Southern Ocean | collected 2014-10-08
ATCCATTTATTTCTTAATATTGTGTAGAATATATCTCTAAGATTGAGTTCTTCTTCCTGTCCATTAATATTATTATTTGTATCCATATATTTTATTCCTTTTATTTTTAATATTTAAAATAGAGAAAAATATCAATAAAAGCTACAATATTTTTTTAATTCTCATTTTCTATTTTTTCAATTATTGATTTTTTATTATTTAAAATGAAAGATTTTGTAGCGTCATATTCATTTCTTATCTTTCCATCTAATATCTGTGACTCGATCATTGATTTTATTCTTCCAACAAGTGGTCCTGGAGTAATATCAAAGATTTTCATTATTTCATCTCCACCTACAGGGGATTTGAAATTACGCAGTTTGTCTCTCTCTTCTACTTCTACTATCCTTTTTTCTACAAAGTTAAAATTATTCATAAAATTTTTAACTTTATATTCATTTTTAGAAGTTATATCAGCTCTACATAATAAAAGCAGATCCTCGATATCATCACCGGTTTCTACCATTAATCTGCGAACTGCACTATCGGTAACTGTATTACTTGCAATTGCTATTGGTCTTAAGTGTAATCTAATTAATTTAATAATATATTTGATCGTTTTAGTGGATAATTTCAATTTTTTCCCTATACTTTCAAACATTGTTGCACCGACATCTTCATGACCATAATAGGTCCAACCGATATCCTTTCTATAGTGTTTTGTTGAAGGTTTTCCCACATCGTGGAATAGTGCTGTTAATCGCAAAATCGGATCATCGGTGTATTGTGTGATATTGTCGACTACTGTAAGAGTATGTTCAAATACATCTTTATGAAAAAAACCGTTTCTCTTTTCCACTCCTTTTAATGCCGATATTTCCGGAAATAGAATTTGCATCAAACCACTTTTTTCCATCAATAATAATCCTGTAGATGGTTTTGAAGTTGATAATATTTTAAGCAATTCATCTCTAACTCTTTCAAAAGAAATAATTTTTATTCTTTCGGCAGTATTTATTATTCCATTAAAAGTGTTTTTATCAATATTATAATTAAGTTGTGTTGAGAATCTTATTGCTCTTAGCATTCTTAAAGGATCATCAAAAAAAGTAGTTTTTGCATCTAATGGTGTACGAATTATCTTTTGGTTTAAATCTTGAATGCCATTGAATGGATCATAAAAATCACCTAAAAATGATGGACGAATATCAACAGCCATTGAATTGATAGTAAAATCTCTTCTTTTTAAATCTTCGTTTAATTCCGTATAAAATATTTTTGGTTTACGAGAATTCTGTTTATATACTTCCTTTCTTGCAGAAGTTATTTCCAAGTTAATATCTTTTAATGGGATCATTGCCGTACCAAATTTTTTATATTTAATAACGGTTTTGATAGAAAAATTTTTAGCGATCATATCGGCAAATTTTATTCCGTCACCAACTACGAGTATATCCAAGTCGGAAGTCGGATTATTCAATAAAGTATCACGAATTACACCACCAACAATATAGACAGGTATATCATTTTTTTCACCGATTTCACCGATTTTTATTATTATTTCTTTTAATTTCTTATTATCTAAGAGTTTAATTATATCAATTTTCATTTATTTTAATTTCAATATTATTTTTTACACATTTTATTTTTAAGATACATAATTTATTCAATTTTTTTGAAATAATCAAATATTATTTTCCTTTTTCAATAATTTTTTGGTACAGTAAATTTCCTCAAAAATTCTTTTATTTTTAAATTACTTTACTTAAATTTAGTTTCGTTAAAATTAGAATTTTTGAAAAACTACTTTAGAGGTTTTAAATGAAAATATTAGTTGTTGGTGGTGCCGGATATATTGGCTCTCATGTTGTTGCGGATCTTTGTAAAAAAGGGCACAATGTATTTGTATTTGATAATTTATATTCCGGTTCTGTAAAAAATATTGATAAAAAAGCGAATTTTATCAAAGGAGATATTAATTCTGAAAATGATTTGGAAAAACTATTCAAAATAAAATTTGATATTGTTTTTCATTTTGCAGCACTGAAGGCAGCCGGCGAATCTATGGAAAATCCCGGAATATATTCCAAAAATAATATCAATGGTACAATTAATTTATTAAATGCAATGGTTTCTCATGATGTTAAAAAAATAATATTTTCATCATCTGCCGCTGTTTATGGCTATCCGGAATATTTACCAATTGACGAAAAACATCCAATAAAACCAATTAATTATTATGGCTATACAAAGAAAGTTATTGAAGAAATTTTAAATTGGTATGGAAAGTTAAAAGGAATAAAATATGCTGCGTTAAGATATTTTAATGCTGCCGGTTATGATATTAATGGAAGGATTACCAAACGCGAAAAGACAACCGCAAATTTATTACCTATTGTTTTAGAATGTGCAATTGGGTTAAGAGATAGAATAGATATTTTCGGTGATGATTATGATACACCCGATGGCACGGGAATTCGCGATTATATTCATGTAAATGATCTTTCAATTGCTCACTTAAAAGCAATGGAATATCTAAACGATAATAATAATAATTTGGTCTTGAATTTGGGAACCGGCTATGGTTATTCGGTTTTAGAAGTAGTTAAAATGGTAGAAGAAATCACGGGTAAAGATATTAAATATTCCATAGTTGGTAGAAGAGAGGGTGATCCCGCAAAATTAATTGCTGTGTCCAATCTTGCAAAAAAGACGATAAATTGGGAAGCAAAATATTCTGATCTGGAAACCATCTTATCAAGCATGTGGGAATTATATTCTAAAATCAAAGTTTAGAGACGAAAAGAAATTTTATCATTAACTGATCAATTAATTAGCTTTCGTTATTCTTTTTGAGATACCTTTTAAATGGCTCAAAAATATCTAATGGAATAGGGAATACGACAGTTGTACTGTTTTCATTTGAAATTTCCATTAATGTCTGTAGATATCGTAATTGAATAGCGGATGGATGGATGTCTAAAATTTCTGCTGCACTTGATAATTTTTCAGATGCCTGGAATTCACCTTCTGCAGCAATGACTTTTGCGCGACGTTCTCTTTCGGCTTCTGCTTGTTTTGCCATCGATCGTTGCATTTCCACAGGTAGATCCACATGTTTGATCTCTACATTAGAAACTTTGATTCCCCAAGGATCGGTTTGTTTATCAATTATCTCTTGTAATGCGTGATTGATCTTCTCTCTGTCTGATAACAGCTCATCCAATTCACTTTGCCCTAAAATTGATCGTAAAGTTGTTTGGGCAAGCTGTGAAGTTGCGAAATGAAAATCTTCTACCTGAACTATTGCTTTTTGTGGATTAAGAGCACGATAATAAATTACAGCATTTACTTTTACAGAAACATTATCTTTGGTGATAATATCTTGAGACGGAACATCTAAAACAATAGTTCTTAACGATACTTTCACCATTTTATCGATTATAGGAATTAATAAAATTAAACCAGGACCTTTAGTGTTGATCACTCTTCCTAATCTAAATATAACTCCTCTTTCGTATTCTTTAAGTACTTTTATTGCAGATGAAAGAAACATAATAACCAAAATTATTATGGTGCCGATACTTAAAAATGAACTACTAACCATTTTTTTCTCCTTTTATTGTTTTTACTTTTAATTTCATGTTTTTTAATTCCATAACTTGTATTCGTGATGATTTTGAAATTTTTTCATCGGAATATGCTCTCCATATTTCGCCATTTACATAAACAGATCCGCCTTCAGGATTTATTTCCGTATCGGCATTTCCCTCCATACCGACCAAACCATCAATTCCGGTAATTTGTTTATTCTTATAGGCCTTAAAAGCTAAATTGAATAATAATAAGAAAAATGCTGCTGAAAAAAGCACTACAGGAATTATTACACTCCAAGAAATTCTCATTAATGGATTAAATGAGTCAATTAACATAACGGATCCTATTATCATCGAAATTATTCCTCCAATTGTTAGCATACCAAAGCTAACTATTTTTATTTCCAAAATGAACAAAATAATGCCCAAAATTATTAAGGCAATTCCGGCATAATTCACAGGTAATACTTGTAGTGCGAAAAAAGCCAATATTAAAAATAATGCACCCAATACACCAGGAAGAATTACTCCCGGATGTGATAGTTCGAAAAACAAACCATAAAATCCTAATATCAAGAAAATATAAGCGATGTTAGGATTACTGAGAATATCTAATAGACGATATTTCCAGTTCATTTTTATATAGATTATTTTTTTATTCTTTGTTTGCAAGATAGTTTTTTTACTTATTAATATTATTTCTTTATTATCCAAACTGTCCAATAAAGATTCTAAGGTTGGAGCGATGAAATCTACCACATTTAATTTTACAGCTTCGTCAGCCGGTATTGATACGGATTTTGTTACGGCATCTCGCGCCCATTCAACATTTCTATTTTTATCTTTTGCGATCGATTGTATGTAAGCAACGGCATCATTAATGACCTTATCCATTTCGACATTTGCCGAATCTGATTTTGCCTTATTACCAAAAATTCCACCACCAATATTTACCGGATGAGCAGCACCGATGTTTGTACTTTTTGCCATGGCAGCTACATGAGATGCCATTGTTATGAAAACTCCAGCCGAAGCAGCTCGAGAACCGGATGGAGCTACATATACAATTATTGGTATTTTACTATTTAATTCCGCCTTGATAATATCACGCATAGAAGTCATTAATCCGCCTGGAGTATCAAGTTGAATAATCAGACATTCAGCCATTTCATCTTCTGCTTTTTCGATTGAAGATATAATAAATTTAGAAGATGCGGGATTTATAATACCATCGACCTCTATAAGATGAATATTATTTCCTAATAAAATAGTTATTGAAAATATTAAGATTAGAATTATTTTTTTCATAATAGACCTCATTGTAACATTTACTTATTAAAGTTAATAAACATTATTTAATATAAAAATGAATAAATTGAAAAAAAATATACAATAAATTTTGAAAATAATATTAAAAATATTTTTGTTTCTTCAATATTCATCTGCAATGAAATTTTCAGCATTATTTAATCTTTCGCCAACAGGTGGGTGTGAATAATAGAAAATTTTTATTAACCAAGATGGATAGGCGTTTGACAGGTTTCTATTTGCTAATCCAGCCATTGCAGTAATAAATGATCTTGTGTTTTGTGAATGTATCAAAGAATAATTATCTGCTTGATTTTCAAAATAACGAGAGATAAGATTTGTTACAGGTGAAAGGAAAAATGAATTTAAAAATGAAAACAATAAAATAAATATTGGTAAAATTATCAAATTTGCATTTAAAGATGTTAAGAATTCAGGAAAATATTTTCTTAGAAAAATGTTAATTATGAAAAATAATAATAGTTGGAAAAACGATCCGATAATAATATTTTTCTGAATATGTTTTCGTTTATAATGGCCAACTTCGTGTGCGATTATTGTTTCCAATTCATCAACATTCATGTTTTCAATAATATTATCAGCCAAAACAACTCGCTTCGTTCTTCCCATTCCAGCTAAAAAAGCATTCTCTTTTTTTGTCTGTTTACTCATGTCTTCTTTAAAAAATCCCTTGATTTTTATGTTCTCATTTTTCAATATTTTGCTTAATCGAGAAGTTAATTTTTCATCTTCGATTGGAGTATATTTATTGAATATTGGTAAAATGACTATTGGAAAAATCGTTGCTAAAATCGTAGATATAAATATCATTAAAATTGCTCCATAAAGCCACCAGTATTCCGGAGTGAAATGAAAGAGAAGAAATAATAATCCCAACAATATTGGCGATAAGATCATTTGAACGAAGAATCCTTTTAAATAGTCCCATAGCCAACTTTTAAAATTTTGGTTTGAGAAATTATATTTTTGTTCAATTTTGTAAGAGGAAATAAAACTAAATAAAATTTCTAATGGGAAGAACCAGATCAAAAAAATCAACATGAAAGTAATAAATTTTAAAATTGAATTATTTGGTAAAAATTCTGTTAATGGCTTAGCCAAGAAAAAATAAAATATCAAAATAAAAATTATTGAAATTATATTTTCAATAAATCCGACAAATCGTTTTTCACTCTCATATTTTTTTGCTTTTGTCTGAGATTTTCTATTTAATAATGGATGGATCGTGTCAATCATTTTACTCCTTTCTATTTTAAACCAAATTATATTCAATTTATTTCAAAATAGCAAATGTAAAAGGAAAAAGGGAGAACGGAAGGAGTCAATTTTAAATTATATTTGCAATAAATTAAACTGGTTTTTTAATAATTTCAGTGATGAGTTTAGATTTAACTTAAAAATAATTTGTATTTTTAATATTTTTTTAGCATATTACTGAGCTAATTAGAAAATTAGAGGATTAAAATATTAGAGGAATAAAATGAAGCGAACATATCAACCAAGTAATAGAAAAAGAAAAAACAAACACGGTTTTAGAAAAAGAATGTCAACAAAAGCCGGTCGTGCAATATTATCAAATAGAAGGAAAAAAGGTCGTAAGCGATTAACAGTTTCTTCATGAATTATTTTTTAAAGAAAAATGAAATTTTATCAAATAAAAAAGATATTTCTCAACTTTTTCAAAATGGAAATTCAATAGAAGGGAAATATACAACGGTGGTTTTTTTTAAATATAATTACAGAGCAATCCTATTTACAACAAGAAAAAAGTTCGGTAATGCAGTTAAACGAAATAGAGGCAGAAGATATTTAAAAGAATTTTATAGACAAAATAAAGAATTATTTAAATCAAATTATTTGTATGCTTTGATCTTGTTAAAAACTCCATTAGAAAATGCTTTAAATAAAATTTCAGAAGATTTGAAAAAAACATTAATAAAAATATAATGAAAAAAATATTGATCTTTATAATTAAAATTTATCAAAAAGTAGTATCGCCATATACGAAGCCAAGTTGTCGTTTCCAGCCGACCTGTTCAAATTATTCAATAGATGCGATTGAAACACATGGATTTTTTAAAGGAACATATTTATCAATTCGCCGCATTTTAAAGTGTCATCCATTTCACGCAGGTGGATATGATCCAGTGCCAAAAAAAGGAGAATAATTTTGTTTGAAAAAAATACTATTATTGCATTTGTGGTTATTGCCATTATTTTGTTTATGATGCCAAAATATAATGAGTGGTTAAACCCGGGAAAAGCTCAGCAGGATTCATTAAGAACAGTTGCAAGACAAAATGCCGCTACTTCCGAAAAACAAAACAATATACAAAAATCTACAAAGAATGTTGAAGAAGACGATTTTGCTAAAAGTCAAGTTAGTGAATCCATAACATCGGAATATCTTAACATTTCCGATAATAATGTAACAGCAAAATCAATCGTGATCAAAAACAAGAAATATACTTTGACTTTGTCAAATTTAGGTGGCGGCACAATTGATCAGTATATTTTTCACGACTATTTTTTGTGGAATAAAAAACCGATCAGATTATTAAAAGAAGATGGACAAACTAATTTAAATATTTCATATACAAATAAATATCAAGAGAAAATGGAGTTTACCGGTGTACCATTTTATTCTAAAAAGTTTATCGAATATGAAGATCTTGATACGGTTGAAATCGATGTTCCGTTATATTTGGAATTTGATCTAACTTTGAAAAATGGGATGACGATCACCAAGAATTTCACTTTTTATCCCGATAAATATGAAATTGATCTAAGAGTTGATATCCAAAATTATAGAAATAAAATACCAAATTCAGAGTACAATATAAATTGGAAAACTGATTTTAATATCACAGAAAAGTTAAAAGATTCAGATTTACAATATAGTTATGTATATTCGAAAGTTGGAGACGAATTAGTAGAATTACACCTTAAGAAAAAACCGGAAGAAATTAAGACAGATGGAAACACAAAATGGATATCGTTAAGATCAAAATATTTCACAAGTATAATTATTCCGACTTCAAAAGATGGAATATCTGCTACTATATCCGGAATTAGAGACGATAAATCTCGTGATTTTTCCGCCTCAGTTACTATGAGATTACCAAACGCAAACCAACATTCGGATCAATTTAAACTTTTAATTTGTCCTCTTAATGAAGATTATTTATCGAGTTTTAATATTGGTTTAGAGCAGATGACTATTTGGGGATGGAAAATAGTTCAACCAATTTCAATCGGTATTATGTGGCTATTAAAATTTCTACACAAGTTTATTCCTAATTATGGTTTTGTTCTTTTAGTGTTTTCATTGATTATCAAACTTATAGTTTATCCGCTTACACACAAAAGTTACGAATCAATGAAAAAGATGCAGGCATTACAACCGAAATTAGCAGAAATAAAAGGAAAATATGGTAATAATAAACAGCAGTTAAATAAAAAAACAATGGGAATGTATAAAGAATATGGAGTGAATCCACTTGGCGGATGTCTGCCGATACTTATACAAATGCCTTTACTTATTGCATTGTTCAATGTTTTTAGAACAACAATTGAATTGAGGAACGAGCCATTTATTTGGTGGATAAAGGATTTAAGTAGTCCAGATGTAATTTTCACTTTACCTTTCCATATTCCAATGTATGGGAATACAGTTGCCGTTTTACCTTTTATTATGGCTGGAATGATGGTAATTCAACAAAAGTTAAGTGGAACGGATTCTTCTAATCCGCAACAGAAATATATGATGTATTTCATGCCAATATTTATGTTGTTGATCTTTAATAATTTCCCGTCTGGTTTAGTTCTTTATTATACACTTTTTAATTTATTCACTATTTTGCAACAGAAATATATGATAAATCCTTCTGTTGAAGCTTCTGTAAAAAAACAATTTAGCGAAATAAAATCCAAAGCAAAAAAAAAGAAATAATTTCAGTGTGAAAAATAAATATTTATCGGAAGATACTATTTGTGCAATTGCCACTCCTGTTGGTTTGGGTGGAATTGCTGTCATCAGGATATCCGGCAAAAATGCATTATCTGCATCTTTAAAAATATTAAAAATAAATGAACTTAAGCCACGAATAGCAACTTTTTCTCATGTTATAGATTATAAAATGAAAAGTATAATTGATTCTGTGGTAGTAACTTTTTTTGAATCGCCGCATTCATATACGGGTGAAGATATTGTAGAGATTTCATGTCACGGCGGAATTACAACTCCGAACAGAATTTTAAAGTTATTGCATTCGGTTGGAATTCGTTTGGCAGAACCCGGGGAATATACACGCCGTGCATTCGTTAATGGAAAGCTTGATCTTTTGCAAGCAGAAGCTGTCGCCGATGTGATAAATTCTGTTTCGATTAATAGTCAAAAAATCGCTGAAGATGTTTTGGAAGGAAGATTGTCAAAATTGATCAATAAAATAGAAAATGGCCTTATCGATATTGCCTCAATTTTAGAATTGGAATTGGACTTTTCCGAAGAGGAAATAAATCCATTGCCCAAAAATAAAATTAAAGATAAAATTGAAAATTCTATTAGACTACTTAAAAAATTAACAAATTCTTATGATAGTGGAAAAATAAAAAAAGAAGGCGTTTTAATTCCAATTGTTGGGAAACCTAATGTTGGAAAGTCAAGTTTGTTGAATGCATTATTAAAAGAAGATAGAGCAATAATTTCCGATATACCCGGAACTACACGAGATTCAATTGAGGAAATATTCAAACATCATGGGAATTTATTTCGATTGGTCGATACTGCCGGTTTACGATCGTCCAATAGTGAAGTTGAAAAAATTGGAATTGAAAGAACAAATTCAATTATAAAAAAAGGTGATATTATACTCTTGATTTCCGATGTAACTCGGATGGATTCTGTAGAAAATGAAATTGAAAATATTCGTTCTCGGACAGATGTGCCAATCATTGTTGCATTGAATAAATCCGATCTTTTAAAGGGAAAAACAGATATTGCCAAAACCGAAGATATGAAAATTTTGATCAGTGCAAAATACGAGCATAATCTAAATGGACTATTAAAATTGGTAACCGATACTGCTGAAAAAACATATAAAATAACAAGTGAATCCGTTGCAATTTGTCATCTGCGACACAAACAAGCAATTGAAAATGCGATTGATTCACTCAAGCGATCGATAAAAGCAATTAACGAAAATATGTCAAATGAGTTCATCGCTTTTGATATTCAAAATGCAATTACAAACTTGAATGACATTACCGGTCAAACTACTTCGCAAGATGTGTTAAATAATATTTTTTCTAATTTTTGTATTGGGAAGTGAGAGAAGAGTTTCACGCAAAGCTCGCAAAGTCGCAAAGAATAATAAAAATTTAGCAACGAACAAAATCGAACAAAGAATT
>Ga0307992_1002556_pt1 | contig 10310 bp, 6 predicted proteins | sample EllFjometagen133_FD_203162 | JGI IMG/M metagenome (GOLD analysis project Ga0307992, IMG submission 203162) | Marine microbial communities from Ellis Fjord, Antarctic Ocean - #133 | ecosystem: Environmental > Aquatic > Marine > Unclassified | place: Southern Ocean | collected 2014-10-08
GACAATATTTATTATGACTGGATCATTTATTCCTATTGGTGTTGGAGCATATTCTTGGAATATGTTATTAATATCTGGAGTAATCGGATTAGTAATAGGGGACTTGTTTTTATTCCAAGCTTTTGTTGATATTGGTGGAAGAATATCCTTGTTGATATATTGCAGTGTACCTATTATGACTGCTATTCTTGGATATTTTATTTTTGATGAGATATTTGATTTTCTTACTATTCTTGGAATGGTTATTACTTTAAGCGCTATTAGTGTTGTAGTATTATCTAAAAGATCTGAAAAAAAGACATTTGAGCCACATGTTATAAAAGGAATTACATTCGCATTTATAGGAGCTGTTGCTCAAAGCTTTGGTTTAGTATTTAGTAAATTAGGCATGGGTGAAAGCTTGGGAGCTTTTGAAGCAACTCAAATGAGAGTAATCGCAGCTTTGTTTACTTTTATTATATATATTAGTATTAAGAAAGAATGGGGCAATGTATTTGGTGCTTTAAAAGATAAAGTAGCAATGAAATATGTTATCATAGGAAGTATATTTGGACCATTTTTAGGAGTTAGTAGTAGCTTACTCGCAATGAGATATACTACTATCGGAGTTTCTACTACAATTGCACAGTTAAATGTTATTTTAATTATCCCTTTTTCTATTTGGTTATTTAAGGATAAAGTTAAGATTATTGAGATTATAGCTTCTGTGGCTGCATTTTCAGGAGTAGTGTTATTATTTTTGTAGAAATAATGATGATCCTGGAATTTAGCAGTTTTCTTTACTACTGTAATAATCCCGGGTTTTTGTTTACAAAAAAATAAGAATATAAATCAAGTTTGTTATGTCAACCAAACGGTTGACATTCTTTATCTAGTAATACCTAGAAAACTCCTTCTTCAAACATGTTAATAGGATATGGTAAGTGGGAGATGAATAGGTATAATTTCTGGTTCAGAAATTATAAGATTTTCGAAAATATAGCGTTTTCTGCATTTTGCCCTATTAGAAATATTTGGTATAATATTATTAGGTAAGACTTTGAAAGGAGAAAATCAGAAAACTACATTATAATAGCATAATAGAGGATGGGACAACCTTAATAGCTTGATAAATTAGCGAACGATAGTTCGCTCTACCCAAGAAGCCCCTACTTCAACAATACCAATTGTAAGTAGCGGGAGTGTTCACAAATATGTATTCAAATGATTTTTAGATAAATTAAAAACAAGTAATATATCTCGGATATATTACTTGTTTTATTTAAATAAATCTACTTAATCTAGACGGGGGGATAGTAGTTTTTTAACTGTATACTCTATTAGTAAGACAAACAATAACAACATGATTGTCCAAGCAAAGACATCTGTAAACTCAAGATTAACTTTTGCCATATAGATTTCTTTCCCAATAGATACTTTTGTTTGTGCGATATATTCAGCCACAACAAGTACTTTAAATCCTAAACCTACTGCTTGAATTAACGCTGTTCGTAAGAATGGAATTGATAATGGGAAATACACTAGTTTTAGTACATTTGTAGTATTGTCTTCACACTCTAATTTTAAGACATCTATTAATAAAGGATCAATGTTTTTTACACCATCAAGTTCTGCTTGGTAAATGATAGGAAATAAAAGTAGAAGTGAGATAATATATAGCGTTATTGTGTTACCAAATATTATTAGTATTACAATGATTATTGTAATGATAGGTAATGTTCTAACTGCTATTATTATCGGTTTAAAAAAGGCTTCTATTTTAGAATTAATACCACTTAAAAGTCCTAGTGTTGTTCCTAATACAGTGGCGAGTACTAGGGATAATAATAATCTACTTAAACTTGTAAATACAACTACATAAGTATTCTTTGTTGCAAGCATTTCAAAGAATCTTTTAAAAACATTAATCGGGTCAGGCATTAAGGTTGGATTGTTGACACTAACTGAATAAAATTGCCAAACAAGGAAAATGAGTAGAATTGATGATGCGGAAAATAAAAATTCTACTAATTGTTTATTCTTCAATTTTATTTACAGTATAATAGAAATCTTCAGTTGGTAAACTTCCACCTATTAATGTTGCATTCATATCTATAATATACCCGAAATATGTTTCTAATGCTGCTTTTGAATCTGCTGCACTTTTATATTCTAAGTTCGCTCTTGGGATTGCTGATACTAAAACTCCTAAAGGAAATCCATATTCTAAATCTACTGCCATTTGTGCTACAGTAGCAGTGTCTATGTTAGCTTGTGAAACACTTTTAGCTATTTCAATTAAATATGCATCAACTACATCTTGATCTAAATCACTTTTAACAAAGATTCCCGCTTGTGGATAACTCGAGGTACCTGTAAAGTTTTCCCACTCTACTTGTAAATCAATTATATCTAGATTATCTCCTAATTTAGAAGGTAATCCTAATACACTTAATGCAGGTTCTGCCATTAAAATAATTTTTGTATTATCTATTAGAATTTCAGCTTGGGCTTGTGAAACACTATCTACATAAGTAATGATTGGTACTGTTGTAAATGTATACCCACTAAGTACTGCTTGTAATACAATGTCTGGAGTTGAATTTTGTCCAAACGCGATAATCTCTTTCCCATCTAAATCATCTAATGAGAATGTTTCATAACCAGTTGAGGCAATGTATAGGTTACCCCAAACGACTGTCCCTGCGAATTTATAATCAACCCCTGTTGAGATTAATTTAGCTCCGAGGTTTGTTGGTGCATATATAATATCATGACTTCCACTACCAAAAGCTGCAACTAGAGGATCTGCTCCTGATACTGTTTCAATTTCATATTCAACATAGTCACCCAAGCTTGGCATTGTTTTTTCCATATACGTTTGGGCCAAAGCTGGGGTACCAATTGGTGCCATAATTTTTAATTTAATTGTATCTTTATTATTATCGTTACCTGTACATGCTGATAAAGTAAATACGAGCATACAAATTGCAATAATACTTAATAGTTTTTTCATTCTATTCCTTCTCTCTTAATTATTATTAAAATAACTGGGTTATTTATAAATTCATAATACACTATTTGTAATAATGATAGTGTAACCTAGGTTACAAAAGAGGATTATTCTATCAATGTGCTCAAGATAATAACTTATTCAAGTCCGATAACAAGCTAATCTGGCCAAAATTGGCCAGATGAAGTGGTATTTACTCAATTAGAAAGTTTATAATTAAAGTGGATACTTTAAATAAACCAAAAAAACGAAGTCCAAGCTAATTAGCCCTCAACTTCGTTTATTTTCTATATTTTTATGTTATTTTAATCTAAAGGTATTATAGTTCCTATAACTAACAACTTCTACTATATTATCGTTTTTTAATAAACTAATTAATTCATCAATATTATTGCATTTTCTAGTTGCTAGAAAAGTGCTGATTTCATATTGATTCATAGGATGCCTTTTTATGATACTAAGAATAGCCTCGTAATGGTCTAAGATATCGCTATAGAACCCTTCTGAATCCAATAAAGCAATTGAAATACCATTTAACATGGTAACAATCTGTGACATTTTATCACTAGTTACCGCTTTGATATAACCTTCAGCAGGCGGCCTAACTGGTGTGTTTATATATAGTTTGTCATAAGTTATTTCATCTAAAATTTTAGTATATTTATTTAAACTAGCCAAATCATCATTAACATCTTTTATAAACATCATTTCAAGCCATAATAATCCTTGGTACTCTTTAGAAAATACTTTTAATCCTTCTAATACTTGATTAAAAGTTAAACTTCCTATTGGTCTATTAATAGTTTTAAAAGAAGAATCATCATACGCATCTAAAGTTGGAAGTACGATATCTGCATAACTTAATTCCTTTCTAACTAAAGGATCATAAAGTAAAGCTCCATTAGTTATAATAGCAATTGTTTTGGAAGTTCTTTTCTTCATTTCTAGGATTAACTCACCTAATCCTAGATATAGAGTTGGTTCTCCTTCACCGACTATTGTGATTACATCAAAATATATATTTTCTTTTAATATCAATTCAAATTCTTTTATGATATCTTCTACAGCAAAAAACATTCTTCGTTTATTTGTCATTTTATCTGTTCTGCCCAACTGACAGTAAACACAAGAGTAGTTACAAGTTTTTTTAGGGATTGGGCTTATTCCTAAAGATATACCTAATCTCCTAGATGGAACAGGTCCATAAATGTATTCCATAATATCCTCCTCAGTTAATATATACGTGCATTTTTAGTGTCACCATGGAACTCCCATGAAGCTGGGTGATTTCCTTCTAGAAAATGTTTGTTTTTCTTTAATCCGAATTCTATTAGTGAGTTACTAACTTTTGTTCTAAGTCCCTCAAGATTTCTACCGCCAGTACACAAGTTAATTGTAATTCTCGGTTTTATGAGAAAGATTCTTTTTCTAAAGTCTTCTTCACCACCGTGATTATCGTAAATATCAATAAAGTTTTTATCTCTGAGTTTACGATCAATTGGATTTAAACCACAACTTGTCTGATACTGAACCGCATTAGTTAAGATTACATTATATTCACCATCACTAATTTTCAGACAACTCTTATTTAATGCGAAAGTTAATAATTTAAAGAGATTATTACCGGTCTTACCCATAGCTAAACCAACAGGGTTATTGTCTTCGTCATATTCAAATCGATGAGGGCTTTCTAACACAACTAAGATATTCTTTTTGTGGTAAGTGTTGTTACTTAAAAATTTATAATCGGTTTCTGAATAATCTACGGTGTCCCTTTCATAAAAATTAAAAGTGTATTCACCTAAGTGTACAAGAAACTCACCTACATATTGATCTGGTGATGGTTTAACTGCGCCACCAAAAGAGTAATTATCCAATTTACTAAAATCAAAATCTTTCATAAAATTAACTGACATATGGAACACCTTCCTTAATAATTTAACAAATATATATCCACATTAATAATAACACTTTTGTTGAAAAACAAAAGGATAAAAATAATAGGTAATAAAATATCTATTATGATTTTTGTGACAAAAATGATAAACTATTTATAACATCTAATTGAGGTGAGGTCATGGCACTTAGAAAAAACAAGTTATTAGAATCTCTTGATATATTAAGAGAACAAATAAAAGAAGAAGAGAATCTTCGAACTGGTAAAATACCAACTGTATGTTCGGATAAAGTTTTAGAAGAAATATCAAAGAAAACTCCACTTAAAATAAGTGATTTTTTAGCTATTTCTGGGGTCGGAAAAGTCTTTATGGATGAATATGCAACTCGTTTTTTACATGTGATTCTTAAACATCAAAACGAATCTGTGAAAGAAGTATTAGTATCTAAAAATGCATTCAAAGTACTGGATCATTATAAAGATCGTCTAACAAATATTTCTAGACGAAATCCCAATTTATATATGGGGAAGATAACTAAAAAAAATAGTTTTGATTTATCTTTGTTAGATGACAATCTAGAATTGATCAATTTTTTGACAAATAAAAGAATTTCAAAACTGAAATTACAATTTCAATCTTCAATGAATGGAGATAAACTAGAGAGCCATATTACTACTTTATATAGAGAAACAAACATGAGTGAAAAAGAAACAGGATCATATGATTTATACATTGCATATCCTTATATTGAGGGTGTTTTTAAACAGGATAATTTCGCTATTAAAGCTCCTTTACTTTATTTTCCTGTCAAATTAACTAGAAACAAACGAGAATACAGCATTATAAAAGACAAAAATAAAGATATCATTTTTAATCGCGATTTGTTACTAATTACTTCAAAAATGGAAAAAAATGATATAGATTCAAATACACCATTTATTACATCATTTAGTCAAGATGCTTTGCGCAATATTGTTATCCCATATTACAGGAATAACGGAGTAAATATTAAGAACACAAAGCCTAATTTTAAATATATCCCATATAAAAACGAACAAAAAGATCAGTTCACAAAACATCATAGAAAAGGTATTTTTGAAGTATTGGAATATATTACAGTTGGAAAGTATAAACTATACTCATCAATGATTCAAAAAGATATGAATTCAATCTTAGACTCAAGCAAATATAATGATCTTTTGAGCGGGTTAATTGATGAAACAAATCTATACTCTGCTGAAAAAGATCTAAATTACAGAATCGCAAACAAGCCTGTAGATGAAAAAAGACTTTCTTACATAAATGATATGAATTATGCACAAGAAAAAGTTATTGATTTGGTAAATAAAGAACAAAAATTAGTAATTTGGGGCCCACCAGGGACAGGAAAAAGCCAGACAATAACAAGTTTAATCGCAGCAAGTGTTTTAAAAGGCGAAAATGTACTTGTTGTAAGTGAAAAGAAAGTAGCGTTAGATGTAATCTATTCAAGATTAAAGAATGCTTCAAAATATACTTTGTTTATTGATGATTCAGAAAATAAACAAGATTTTTACCGCAAACTAAAAGAGTTTATAGATCCAACGCCACCACAACGAACAATAAATAATGATGTGTACGAATTGGAAGAAAATATAAATGAAATCTTAGAGACTCTAGATAAATCAATTGACTTGCTTTATAACGAGAGAATTCAAGATGTTCCGATTCATAGACTATATAGTAGATATGTTAAAGATAAAGATGTGATTAATAAGCTTAGTCCAAAAAGGATACATCAGATGTTTAAAAGTGTTTTTACTAAATTAATATTTAAGGAATTAGATTCAATAGAAAAAACATTTGATAAATATAGTAATTTAAATGATTATTTGGCATTTGAAACAATAAGTCACGAATATCCGTTATTATTAAAACTTGAAACAAAAATTAATAGAAGTAATCGTATAGAATTCGAAGAATTCCATAACGACTTTTTAGAGTATAAGGAAAAACACCATAAAGCATGTTTCTGGAAAAAGAGATCTATAAAAAGATTATTTTTAGAGAACAATGAAAAAAGAATCCTTTTCTTAACAAAGAAAAAATCACTCAACAGAAAATATTTTAAAATGTTGTTATCAGATGGGAAATTACATAACTATGTTTTTGAAAACATCAAAAAACTCGATAAATTAAAAACCAAACATGCACAACTCACTGAGAACGATATTAAATTCCTTAACATGCTTCTTCACCATCCACTCTTAAAAGATATCCCTGATATCGCAAAACAGCGTCACTACCTATTTGATGCCTTTTTTACAGGGTATCTAGAAGACTTTAAAACAAAAAATCAAAAATATCTATATATTTTAGAAAAGTATCAAGAAAAAGTTGATGAATTAAACAATTTAATCGAAGAAAAGAAACTAGTAACAATTGAATCCTTTGAGATGGAGTTATTTAAACATGCTCTTAATTTTTCTAATACTAAAAGGATTATGGATATTAAACGAATGCTTGATAGCACTCGTAAACTAAGCATAAAAGCATTTATTAGTAAATATCAACTTGAACTAATGAATAATATTAGAGTTTGGATGATGACACCAGAAGTAGTAAGTGCAATTGTTCCTTTGGTTTATGGAATGTTTGATTTAGTAATCTTTGATGAAGCATCACAAATGTATGTTGAAAAAGGTATCCCAGCAATTTATCGTGCTAAAAAAGTTGTTATCGCAGGAGATACAAAACAATTAAGACCATCTTCCCTAGGTATTGGTCGTTTAGAAGATGGGGATGAACTATTTGAAGAAGAAGGTTTAAAAGATATTTCAATGGATGCAAAAAGTCTACTTGATTTAGCTCGCTATAAATACAATGAAACAATCTTAAACTACCATTATCGTTCTGTTTACGAGGAATTGATTGCCTTTTCAAACTATGCATTTTATGAGGGTAAATTGATCGTTTCACCGAATCAAACACAGAGTATTACTCCACCAATAGAATATATCCATGTTAAAGATGGAGTATTTGACAATCGAAGAAATATTAAAGAAGCAAAAGCAGTCATAAAATTGTTACGTAAGATTTTTAGAGAACGTAAAAATAATGAAACAATTGGGGTTATCACATTTAACAGTACCCAAAGAGATTTGATTTCAAATCACATTGATGAAGAGTTATTTAAACGCGGAACATATCAAAAACAATTTGAAAGAGAACTCTATAGAACTGAAGATGGAGAAGATAAAAGCCTATTTGTTAAAAATATCGAAAATGTCCAGGGAGATGAAAGAGATATTATCATTTTCTCAATGGGATATGGAAGAGACACTGATGGTTTTGTAAGAAGAAGATTTGGTTGGTTGAATAATGATGGTGGACAGAATCGTTTAAATGTTGCAATTAGTAGAGCCAAACAAAAAATCTATTTTGTTTCTTCATTATATCCAGAAGAATTAAAAGTAGAAGATTTAAAAAGTACTGGACCAAAATTACTTAAAGATTATATGAGATATTGTTATTATATCTCAAATAGTAAACCAGATTTAGCAAGAGAAGTGTTAAATCAATTACATACTGAAGGTGCTAATAGTAGCGAAGAAAACTTATCGGACTTAGTTCAAGATATTAAACAACGATTAGAACGAAACAACTATATAGTAAGGACTTCGATTGGTATTGGTAGATATAGTATAAACTTGGCTGTATACGATAGTGAAACCTTATCTTATAAACTAGGAATCATTTGTGATGTAGATGAGGTTAAAACCACGAATTCAAGAAGAGACTTAATCCACCAAGAAAAATATCTAAAAGCAAGAAATTGGAAACTTTACCGTGTTTTTGCTTCGAATTGGTATACTAATCAAACAAAGGAAATGAAAAATATTAGAGATCTAATTAAATAATAGGATTACAGAATAGAAATATAAGTTTTCAAAAACAAGGAGACCAATATGAAAATATTCATCATATACTTAATCTTAATTAATTTTGTGGCATTTATCATGTTTGGTGCAGATAAAAGAAAAGCAATCAAGAATAAATGGAGAATAAGAGAAAATGTTTTGTTATTGTTTTCACTTACAGGTGGTGGAATCGGCTCATTTATTGGTATGAAGTTATTTCATCATAAAACACACAAAAAGAAATTTCTCATTCTGGTACCTTTACTCACGATAATTTTTGTGATTGTCATTTATTATCTCAATACAATCTTCAATATCTTTTAAGAATAAGGAATAAAAATCTTAGTTCATAAACTAAGATTTTTATATTCTTTTGTTGCTTTCTAAAGCCATTTTATACTATTTATAAATTGTTTTAGTTCGTATTTGGAATAAGGCTATGTTATAATTTTGACATAGCAAACTAATGTGAAAACTTAGGACGCAAAGATATAGGGCTTATTCTTGAAAAGAGATGCTTGCTATATTTGCAAATATAGGGATATTTTTCACAGTAGAGGTATTTGCTCTGCTTTTTTAATACACCAGTAAATATTTGTATATAAATAGTAATAATGGAGGTGTTTTTAATGAATAAAAAGAGTGGTAAAACTCAATCAATCACAGAATATGTTGAAGTGCTGATTAACAAGGCCAAAGATGCTGAACAAAGAAATACAGAAGAAGCATTAATGTTATGTTTAGAAGCACTCGAATTAGCGAAAGAACATAATTTACCACGCTATGTTGCTAGAAGCCATGTAGGTATTGGTCGTTGTCACTGGATTAATGGAAATTTTGATGAAGCAATTGATCACCTTGGTGAAGCATTAAAATTGAGTGACGAAATTCAGGAAACATATTCGAAGGTAGAGGCTTTACTTGGTCTTGGAAATGTATATATTACAATAGGAATATTGGATCAAGCAGTAACATATTACAATAATGCATTAAATATAGCTCAAGATAATGGATTTGGAGATTTGGTTGCAAAAGTCTTAAATAATTTAGGTACACTACACGAGGATATAAATAATTATAGTGTTGCGCTTGATTATTATCAAAAAGCTTTGGATAAAACGCTTGAAATTAATTTTAAATATGGACAAGGCATTGCAAGTATAAATATGGCTAATGTACATTTGAGCTTAGGTAATATAGATGAATCTATTAAATTTGTTACTAACGCAATTGAATATGGAAAAAGTGATGGGAGAACATTGTTATTGGCACATGCTTATCACTCTATTGGTTCCATATATCAAAAGAAAGAAGAATACAGTCAAAGTATCAAATACTTATTATTGGGTGCCAAAAAAGCACTTGAATGTAAAGATTTATTTATCTTATTCCGCATTGAAATAGAACTAGGTAATTCATATGATTTAATGGATCAATTTGAAGATGCACAACAATTCTATCAAAAAGCACTTGATAGAGCTAGAGAAGTTGGCATGGATGAAATGATGCCTCGTATTTATG
>Ga0307992_1002557_pt1 | contig 10303 bp, 8 predicted proteins | sample EllFjometagen133_FD_203162 | JGI IMG/M metagenome (GOLD analysis project Ga0307992, IMG submission 203162) | Marine microbial communities from Ellis Fjord, Antarctic Ocean - #133 | ecosystem: Environmental > Aquatic > Marine > Unclassified | place: Southern Ocean | collected 2014-10-08
CATTAGCTAAAGACATGGGAACATTCGTTGACTCTGATGATGATAAAGAATATGAGCTAAAAGGTATGTTCTACTCAGAGCTACCAGAAGAAATTAAGAAATCACTTAATGCTACAAACTTAACAACATATACATTCTCAAATATCTCAGAAAATGAAATTGCTGAAATGTTCAAAAGGCTTAATGCTGGTACTCCAATGAGAAAAATGGAATTGACTAGAGTTGATATGCCTAACCAGATTAACACACTTCTTAATGAACTAAGCAAACATGAGTTCTTTGAAAAGATAAACATCTCAGCATCAGCAAAAAATCATTTCACTGACCAAGAAGTAATCATTCAATCTATGATGTTATTAAGTGGGACTTATACAGGGTTTTCGGGGAAAGATATCAATAGTTTTGTAATGGGGTTTATAAACAAGGATGATAGCACAAAATGGCACAGTGAAAGCTTCATGGAAGTATTTGATAGAATAACAAAAATTGTTGATTTCCTTAATGAAGTATTTGACGAAAAATATAAATATTTAAAAAAGGTCAACATTCCAGTTATTCTTAAGGTTGCTGAAACAGCTTTACAAGATAACGTAACAGAGAAAAATTTCTGGTTATGGATTGATAGGTTTTATGAACTGTTACAACCTGAAAGTGAATATACTCTTACTTGTACAAGCAATTCAGCTAAAAAAGGAAATGTACAAAAAAGGTATAGCATCCTTGCAACACATTATGAAAAGAACATAAAGAAACCTGATAAAGAGGATATCAAAGAGGACATTGTAGAAGTTATACCAGAAGTTATACCAGAATACGTTCCAGAAATTAATACTGAGGATATTATAGATACTGAGGATATTTCAGCAGTTGATACAGTTGATACAGAAAATGGTACAGAAATAGAGATAGAGATTGATACAGAGAATACAGAAATTAATACAGATAATAGTATAGAGAACGTTCCTGTAATTGATACAGATGATACAGAAATTGATACAGATGATACAGAAATTGATACTGAAAATGTTCCTGAGAGTACTACTGAAAGTATCACAGAAAATGTAAAAAATAATGTACCTAAGAATGGTAAAAAAAATGTTAAAAAGAATATTGCTAAAAAGAATGCTACTAAAAAACCCACAAGAAAATCAAAAGCAATTTCTAAAGCATAATTAATAACCCTAGTTCTCTAAGTTAGGGAACTAGGGTTATTGACATATCTATCTAATTTATAATACAATTAAAATATATATAGGGGGAAATCATGAATGCAAACAGAGAACTATTAGAGAATAAACTAGATATTTATATTAGCAAATATGCAAAAAATAGAGAAGTCAAACACTTAATCATTGCCGACTTTAAAGCAAAAAATATATTGCAAGGTGATGTATTAGACATATTATCATTACGTACACCCGTTAGTCTGCTTAATGAAATCATCTTATTAATTTTTACTCAATCCTTATATAACGCTACAAAAGAATATGAGTTGTTACCATCAAAATATTTTACCCAATTGGAAATTGCAGAAGGGCATAATTATTTCTTTGAAACACCAGAAATAAAAAAATTTCCAGTTGTATTTAAAAATCCACTATTTCAAATTAGTATTGACCATTGTGTAACTTATCTTACTGCCCAAGAGCTAGGAGACCTCTATAACAGAAGGGTGATTACGTATAATACACAAACACAAAGAAATCTAAAACAATTCAATTATCGTAATAGAATAATTGAAAAAATTACAATTAATAAAGCATCTGTACATGAGATATCAAATAAAATTCTTTCAAATAGTTTTATTTCTAATTTTATTACTTTAAATATATTGCAGAATGGCGAAGAAGATTTTAATTTCATTGGAGGTAAATTAATAATCAATGCTGGGCAAGTAAATATATTAGATGGATTTCACAGAAGTTTAGGAATCCTACAAGCTTTACAACATAATAAGAATATTGATTTTAAAATTGGTGTTAATATAACAAATTTTGATGTAGATAAAGCACGTAGATTTATTGTACAAGAAGATAAAAAGAATAAAATCAATAAAACATATATTAAGTCATTAGATTCAGACAATTTTAATATGATGATATGTCATAAAATTAACGATAATCATAGCAGCTTGTTAAAAGGTAAAATTAATAATTTAAGCAATTTGAAAAATAATAACTATTTAATAAAATTTGATGTAATGATGGCAACAATTGAATATGCTTTCAATCCTGAATCTGTTAAAGATGTTGTTATAATGTCAAAATTTATAATTGATGAATTTAATAAGGTTATTGAAAATAAACCAACTTTATTAGATGTTGGTACTGTGCTAGATACATTCTGGATAGCTTGCATACTAATATTTCATAAAACATATATAGGGGATAATAAACATAATATAAATACTATCATTAAGAAATTAGATAAAATGGAATTTGAAAAAATAAAAATATTCAATAAAGGATATTTAAAACGGCTAGAGAAACAGCTAAGTATATAAATGGGGGGATATATAATGAATCAATATCTGAATGGAGAGATATATAATAACCAAATGAAAGAAAAATTCACAACACAATATACTAAAAATACAAAAGATTTTTATATGTATATATTTGTAAAGTCCTTTGGAACAGAATCCCAATTAAAAAAAGATATTTGTGAATTCAATAATAATGAATTAGATTCATTAATAAAATCTTATAATAATGAATCTGTACATAGTGTCTATACTATAGTTTCTATACTCAGACAGTATATTGATTTTTGTGTTATAGAAGGATTTTTAACTACTAATGTGAATTATTTAAATAGCATTGGTGGTTATAAAAATATGTCAAAGTATCTTAATGTAACAGCAACTAACCAAAAATATATAAATGAAATTGATTTAAATGAAATAATAAATTTATGCCTTAATGCCCAAGATGCTGTTATCTTTGCCCTTTTATTTGAAGGTGTCAAAGGTGAGGCTTGTGAGGAAATTGTAAATTTGAAAATTTCTGATTGTAATTTGATAGATAATAAATTGATACTAACAAAAAATGATGGAACTATAAGAAATATTTTAGTATCAGATAAGACAATAGATTTAATATCTAGTGCAATTGATGAAAGAGAATATATAAAAAGTAATGGTGATATTGTGGGGAAAAGAATGCAATCTAAAAAATTTCAAATCTTACCCACTGATTATGTATTGCGTATCAGTGCTAGAAAAGCAAATGGCAGTATTGCCCCATTTAATATTATTGCTCGCCTAAATAGGGTCAAAGAATTCTATGGCAATCCCTACTTAACAGTAACTAATATTTGGATGAGTGGAATGATAAATACAGCTATAAATATTGTAAAAAATAATTGTGATGTTATTAATAAAGATACAATAGCAACACTAACAAAAGAGGATTATGTAAATATTAACATAACCTATGGGTATTCTAAAGTTTATTGGTATAAAACGAGACAACTTGTCGAATTATATGTCAATAAAGGATAATAATATGTAGTAAGATAAATTGTTTTGGCGTTTATGATAATATTATGTATAAATATTATACATAGTTGTACTTGATTATTGAATATTTTTAATCTATAATGATTGTATAACACGTTTGGAGGAAAATATATTGAAGAATTATGTTGAAATTCTAAGGAATTCACTTGACGAAATACAAAATCGACTTATTTCGGTAACCTTTGTCAATAGTAATTGTAAGTTTAATATTATCCTACACCAATGTAATTCCTTCATCTTAGATAACTATTGGCATATAGAAGACAAAAAAACTCATAATCATTATGAGTTTAATATAGATGACATCAAAGATGTTCAGATTGATTTGTTTGCTGATTATTGGGAATCAACAATATATTTCAAAGATGGTACATTTTTATTAGTCAACACAAACTAAGCAAGTCTCCTATGCAAAAATAGATGCTAATTTTCTACTTTATTAGTATCTATTTTTGTGTCATATTTTATGTGTTTTCTATATCATTGCCTATAACACCAGACTTATACATATAATCTAAAATTAATTATAATCCCATAAATTTTCATAAAACTTTGATACTATTGACTTTAAATAATTCCATGATACAATCATTTTAGGTTTTTATATTTTTTTCTTTGGATTTAATATTATTTTTAATATTATTACATAACCCCACGTGTGTACACATGTGGTTTTTTTATCAACTTTTATAAAGGATGTGAATATCATCAAAACTAAATTTCTTATTATTGCCCCAACTGGAGCAGGAAAAGATACTATAGCTAATACAATATCTACAAGATTTAACTTAAAAGTTCTATTAAGTTATACAACCAGAAAACAAAGATTTCCTGATGAAGCAACTCATATATTTTTATCAGATGAAGAAGCAAATAGTATTCTCTCAACTCAAACAATTATAGCATATACTGAAATTAATGGTAATAGATATTTTTCAACATTGTCACAATTATTACAATCAGATATTTATATTGTTGACCCTAAAGGAGTATCATATTTAAAATCAAATCAAAATTTAATGCCCAATACTGAAATAGTTTGTATCTATATAAAGACTAATAAAGATATCAGAAAAGATAGATTGTTAAATAAACGTAAAGATAATGAAACAGAATTTAATAACAGAACTAATGCTGAAGCTGAACAGTTTAATGCGTTTTTACAAAATGAAGAATTTGATTGGGTTATAAATAATAATTATTTAAATGATGCTCTTACTGTGTTAAGTGCAATTATTTCATGTTATAACTATTAATTAAAATATAAATTGACTTTATATATTTAACTATGTATAATAAACAAAAGAGGGATTATGAAATATCAAATGAAAGATACTCTTACAACAGCAAACATAGCAACTAAAGACATTACAGAGTATTTGATTAATAGAAATTATATACTAGAAGTAGTAAATGTAGAAAATAATAAATATTGCCAAAATAAAGATATTGATTTAGTAATAATTGATAAACATTTTATAGCTTCTACAATTGAAATTAAAGGTGATACATACCACACTACAGGTAATTACTTTTTTGAAACTGTTAGTAATACTAATAAAAATACAGAAGGTTGTTTTTTATATACAGAAGCAAAATTCTTATTTTATTATTTTGTTTTAATAAGAGAGTTGCATATATTAAGCACTAAGCACGTTAGAGCATGGTTTCTAAACAATATAAATAGATTCCCTTCCTCTTTTACCAGAACTGTAGTAAATCAAAGTAGCTATAATACTGAAGGTAAGTTAGTTCCTATTCATATTGTAAAAAGAGAAATTGGTAATACAATAATTAAAATATAAAGGTTGTGGAAATTTATGAAAATTGGTTTAACAAACATCGTATTCATTTTAGACAAATCAGGCTCAATGGGATTTTGCAAAGATGATGTAATAGGGGGGTTTAATACTTGTTTGAAAGAACAACAAGAACTTAAAGGTGAAGCTTTAATGTCAGTTGTATTATTCTCAGATGTAATTGATGATTTATCTGAAATAACTGATATAAAACATTTTGAACCATTAACAAATGAAACTTATATCCCTTGTGGATTAACAGCATTACATGATGCAGTAGGTCAAACAATAGTTAAATTAGGGAATATCCTTAATAGTAAACCAGAAACAGAACGTCCAGAAAAAGTTATTATTATTATAATGACAGATGGGCATGAAAATGCTTCTAAAGAATATTCAGCAGAAACAGTAAAAGAATTAGTTGAGCATCAAAAAGAAAAATATAATTGGGAATTTATATATCTAGGTGCTAATCAAGATGCTAAAGCTAATTCAAGAAGTGTAGGTGTTGATAATTTTACCAATTATACTGTAGGGACAAGTAAAAGTGGGATAAAAGGTTCATCAACAGCGTATCATACAGTAAGTGGTTGTTTATCAAGCTTTAGAACTATGGGTGATATAGGAGATTTAAATGAAAGTATAATTGAAGAATAAACAAAATATTAATTTACTAAGGAGAAAACATATGTCTGTGAAAATTATAGGAGATTTAGATTTACATATCTCTGAAACAGAAAAGAAAAATGTAAAATTTATTACAATTGAATCTGATGAAATATCAAACGTTACTGTCAATCATCATATTCTTTTAGCTGATTGCTCAATGAGCATGAGGTCAGATTTAGATACGTTAAAAGAAAAAATTCATGAAACTTGTGATGCGTTGCTACAGATACCTAATTCTTATGTATCTATTCTTACATATTCATCACATGACCAAACAGAAAGAATTTTAAGTGCTATAAAATGTGATGAAATGACTTATAAAATGAATAATTTACATAAAGTTATTGATGATAAAATATATATAAAAAGTCTTACTGTAATCTCAGAACCACTTACTCAAGCTATAGATATTTGTCAATCTTTAGTTGGTGTTTGTGATAAACATCATATAGCACTGTTCACAGATGGATGCCTTGTTCCACGTCAATGGAATTCAAGCACAGAAGTACGTAAGTGTCTTGATGTCGCTCAATATTGTAATAAAAATGGTATATTCCTTAATGCTATAGGATTTGGACAATATTATGACCGTCACTTCTTAAAAGAATTAGTTGCTGAAGCTGGTAATGGTGCAGTATTACATATTGATTATGTAGAAGACTATTTTCACATCATATTAAATGCTATCAATAAAGTTACTAATGATGAATGCATACAATATAAAATTGATGCAATTAATAAAGATGAAAATTTAGGTAATTTTTTTAATATTAATACAAGTCAAATGAAACAATCTATGGTTATCAATTCAATAAATCCTAAGTGTAATATTTTTGCATTGATTGATACTGATACTTTTTATGTTAATGATGAAGAATTCAAATCTTTAGAAACAGCACAAATATTAACTCTTGATAATATAATAGTTAATACAGAAGAATTTTATTATTCTTTAGCAAGATATTATTTGCAAGAGGATGATTTAGATAATTATGAATTTATATTATCTTTAATTGGAGATGTTGGTTTAATTGAAGATACAATGAATTCCTATTCTTTTATTGAAAAAGGTAATGCAAGAAATAAAGTAACAGAATGTATTGAGAACCCTGATATGAGATTTCTAAAAGGGAAAGTACCTAATCTAAAAACTCTTGATGAAAAATCCTGTATCTTAGAAATATTAACTGATATAATACAAGATAAAGATAGTACATTACTTTGGGATATAGATACTCCTTATCATCGTATTACTCAAAAATCAATTTCAAATGAAGATACAGTAACATTTGTAAAAAATGATATTCAATTTATACCTGTATATAATGTATCAATTGGTTCAGAAAAATTGAATATAGGGATTAAAGTAAAATTGAATGGTAAGGTTACAGATTCAATAAGCAAATATTCAAAAGATGCTTGCATATATAGAGATTACAATATTGTAAATGGTGGTAATATCAATGTGCCTTATATAAATGCTATATTGTCAAATGAATTGTATGCAAAATATGAAGCTGAAGGTATCCTAACAAGTGTAAAATATTTTGATGGGGAAATTTATTGTTATAAAATCAACTTAGAAGGTATTAAATCTGTTAATAAAAGAATATTAAAATCAAAATCATTAACAGAGATTTCTCAGTTAATGAATAATATAGCTGATAAAAAATGTTATCAATGGGCAATAAACCAAGTAATTAAAGAAACATTAGGAGATAAAACAAAATTACATTTTTCTGATTTATCAGTCTTAGACAAAGAGATTAATACTATTCTAAGAATTAGTCAAGATGGTATCTATACTCCGTTATCTGTAGAAAAAGATGTTACAAGTCCATTTGAAATATATCCTGCTATGTTTGTGACATGGAGTATAGGGAGATTTCCTGAGAAAAAAGTAAAAGAAAATTATTTGAATATGATTAAACAAAATATTATTAATGCAGGATTTAATTTTGGTAAAGATGATGATGATATTTTGGATATTTTAGATAATTTAACTCACATAAATAAAAATGATTTAAAACATGATGAATTCATTGTTAATTCAATTCGTATTGCATCTGCACTAATAAATAAAACACCTTTTATGTGGGACGATATAACAGATAAAGATAAGAAAGTTACTGATAAAATCCTTGAAAGAAACATGGTAATTGGTGGCAAGGTAACTATAAGAAAGAAATTGTTAACAGATTTAGATGATGGAAATAAACTTATTGAAGAAAAGAAATGGACACAATTAATCAAATGTAACTAGTAGTAATCAAAATATAAATGTATTGACAAATGTACATTTTTATGATATAATTAAAGTATTTCTATTAAATTTTAGGAGGATAACTATATGAGTGATGTTGCTCTACAAAAAGGTAAAGCTTTTTTTACCTTAGTTGGTAAACCACGCATTACAGATTTAACATTCAAGATTGATGAAGTATCTGCTTCAGGTTATACGTACTCACGCTTCAATCTAGGTGTAGAAACTGCCCCAGGTAATATTGTATATGGTGATTGTATGGGTGGCTATAACCCTACGTCAGGTACAGTTATTTACGTATGTGCTAAAGATGATTTCAAAGATAAATTTGAAATTGATTGGGATGACAGATTTAATGAAAAAATCTTAGCTAATGTAAATGATTTCAAATTTGTAAAGGTTGGTCTTGAAACTTATGATGATAATGGTACATCTAAAACATTGTATAAAAGATTTTTAAGTTGGTATGATGCTATACCTTACATTAAAGAACATTTAAGTCCTGATTCAGTTGTGGTAGTAAATGGTAATTTAAAATATTCAATCTACAATGATAAATTACAAATTAAAAAAGACATTTCAAGTATTTATTTATCTAATAAAACTGAACTAAAAGATATGAAAGCTACTTTTGTTCAATCTATTTTAATTGATAAACAATCATTATACAAAGATAAAGAAAACAATGAATACCTTCTTACAGGGAGAGTTATTGATTACTTGAAAAAACTTGGTAGCAAAGAAATTAAGAAAAATGTACCATATGTTATGAATTATATTATTGAAGGTGCAGACACAGAAAAGACTTCAAAAATGCTTTCAAAATTCTTTAAAGTTAAAAAAGGAATTACTGAAATTGCAGTAGAAGGAAATATTATTGAAGGAACTAATGTAAAAGAAGTAACAGAAGATGATATTTCTGATGAAATGAAAGAACTAATAGAAATTGGTCTTTATGACAAAGAAGAAATCATTGGTAAATTAGCTGTAAGAGGCGAACGTATCTCTAAACTCATTATAACACGTCCTTATATTTTAAAGACAATTAAAGATGATGGCAGTGCTAATATACAAGTATTTATAACTCCAGAAAAATATATACATGAAGATTTAGATTTTGATTTTGAAGATACTGAAGCTGAAGATGAAACTGAATCTACAGAAGATAAAACTAAAACAACAGAAACTAATACAGAAGCTAAGACAGAAGAAAAAAAAGCTAATGATGATTCTTGGCTTAATGATTTATAAGAATTAAAATATAAATTTATACTAATAACATACAAATAAATTTCTTTTATACAAATAACAATTTTTTGGAGGATATTATATTGGGATTATTTAAATTAGCAGAAGAAACAAAATCAGGATTAAAGATTCTATGTTTTGGTGCATCAGGTTCAGGCAAAACATTATTCTCTCTTTCCTTCCCTGTATCAGCAGCAATTGATACTGAGGATGGAATGGGACACTATAGAAACAAAGATAAATATCCAAATTTAAAGTACATTTTTAACACAACGTCAGCAGAACAAGTGGAAGAAGCATTAGAAGAAATAGAAGATAACCATTTAGACGATATTAAAAGCTTTATCATTGATTCAGAAACTAAAATTTATGAAAACTTACAGTTAAGTGGATTGAATGTTGCTGAAAAACGAGCAAGACTAAAAGCACAATCAGTTGATGATGCAAGTATGTCTCAAAGAGAATGGGGTAAATTGAAGCTTATCTCAAAACGCATTCAGGCAACAAAAATAATGCTTGCTTCAAGAGGTATGAATATTATATCTATTGCTCAACAAAAAGATGTAAAAGAAAAAAAGGGAGAAAATTGGATTACAGTTGGTTATGCTCCTGATGCAGCTAAAGCATTTGAATATGATTACGATATTGTAATTAGACTTTATACCACTACAGATAAAAAAGTAGATGAATATAAAGGAGTTATTATTAAAGACAGAACTCAAACATATAAAAAAGGTGATATTATTGATAATCCTTCTTTTGATAACTGGAAAAATATATATGACTATAAAACAGGTTTGAAAG
>Ga0307992_1002560_pt1 | contig 10293 bp, 10 predicted proteins | sample EllFjometagen133_FD_203162 | JGI IMG/M metagenome (GOLD analysis project Ga0307992, IMG submission 203162) | Marine microbial communities from Ellis Fjord, Antarctic Ocean - #133 | ecosystem: Environmental > Aquatic > Marine > Unclassified | place: Southern Ocean | collected 2014-10-08
CTTAATTTTAAATTTTAATTTACGCTCTACTTAAACAAAAGCTTCGAGAAGTCGAAACGACTTTGCGACTCCATTTCATTCCGTCGCAACCAACATTCAAAAAAATTTCTTTGCGTTTTTTTCTTTTTTTTCTGCCCCCCAATTTTTCTTAAGATAAAAGGAAAAGAAATTTTTTGATGTTGGTTTCTGCTCATAACTTCGCAGAAAAGTCGTTTCTTCAGCGGAAATTTTAATCTCTTTTATTTCCGTCGCTCACTCTGTTATATAAAATACATTACCTTTGGCAATGTATTTTATATAAACTCGTTCACTCTCGAAAACAAAAGAAATTAAAACGCTATCTAGCTTGTGTTTTTCTTACAGAAACTGTCCACTCATTGGGTCTTTTGTTTCGCTTCGCTCACAAAAGCCCTCAACGAGTCTTGCGAAAGTCTCCTAGACTTTCTCACCCAGCGCACACAAAAAAGCTCCCAACTATACAAAAACCCTGCAAAACTTCGTTTTGCAGGGTTTTTAGAGTAAAAGGGACAAATACACCATTTGTCCCTTTTAGATTTTCAGAAATCTAATGATTTTGAAAGAAATTATTGTTTTTTGATGTATTTTAGACTTCTTCCGGCATTTCCAACTTGGGTTATCTTTTGTTCTTTTTCGAGAATGTTTAGATATCGAGTTGCACTTCTTTTTGTAGTTCGGAGTAGATTTTGAATATTAGAGTTTGAAATTTCAGGATTCAATTCAAAAAGCTTCATTATCTTATCTAATTTCTTCCTTTTCCGTTCTTGAATTTTCGCTCGTGCTTTATTCAGTAAATTTTGAATAAAATTCGGATCAGTTTTATAAACAATTTTTTCAATAGTTTGAATTTCTGGTTTTGTTGGTATTTCTTGAGTTTGAATTGGTTTTTTTGGAATTTCTTGAATTGGAATAGTTGGTGGAATTTCAGTTTGTGAAATTTCTTCTTCCGTTGTCTCTGCGAGGGACGAAGCAGTCTCCTCAACTTCCGTCTTTGCGAGTTCTGGAGCGATAGCGGAGGAATGTGGCAATCCAGCATTTTCGTTTCCAGTTGTTTCTCCAGTAAGAGAAACAGCTTCTTCAGAAACTTCCTCTTTCGGCTCCACCGAAACAGGATTTTCTTCTGATGTATTTTCTAAATTTTGATTTTCTTCTGGTGACATAATCATTTTTCAAAAATATCTAAAATTGATTTTATCCTAGCGAATAATTCGTCATAAGTTATAATCTCAACTTCTCTTAAGGAATTTCTGTAGAGTTCAAAAGACTTAACCTTATCTGTATCTTTTGGAGTTATTCCTATTATTAAAATACACTTAACATTATTTAAATATTTAGCTTTTTCTGTATTTTCTCCATGAGTTTTTAAATAAAGTTTCTTTTGATTTAAAACTTGATTGACTCCTCCTGTTATTTCAGCCTTCATTGAATATATAACATTCTCTTTTCCCTCTTCTTTCCCTCGATATTGTTTTCCTATTATTAAATCATCTTTAGGTGTTTTTATTTCAATAAAAGCAATATTTCCCGTTATCTTATTTTTATATATTAAATCACCTTTAACACCACCCTTGTCATCATCTTCTTTTCCTCCACAGTAGAATTTTTTACCTATTTGTATAAAAGGAGAAGAGAATATTTGAGATAATATCCAAGGATACTCCTGAAATTTTAGTTGCCAAAATTCTTCATCATAATTAGCTTTATTTTCATGTAATTCTTTTAGCAGAGATTTAATACTTGTTACATTAACAAGATTATCAAGGTTAGATAATTGCTCTTTTGATAGTTTCTCTAAATTTTTTAATACAGTATCTCTGTTCTCCAATTTAGCAATTGTTGATAAAACAACAAGATAATCTTTATCTGTAATAGCAAAAACATCTTTAAAATTTCCTAAATCTATGGTTTCTCTCCATTTGTATAAAAAAGCTATCATTTGCCAGAATTCTCTATATCCCTCTTGACCGTTAGAAAAGGGAACTCTTATGTGAGTAGCTGTTGAAATGGTTTTTTTATCGTTTAAATTTGGGTCAGTTTTACGAAAAATTAGTCTTGCTTGATATTTTTTATCGATTGTAGATGTTTGAAAGGATATTTCACATATAGTTAGATTATTACCAGCAGGAGTCTTCGCAAGAATAAAACCACAATAATTATTTTGTTCATTATCAACGAGATTACATGTAAAGTGATCTTGAACTTCTATAGACAAATCAAAAACACTATTTTTAGAATTTGTTAAATCAAAATATTGTTCTTTTGTTTTATTCATAATATTTCCCAACGGCTCAAGCCGTTGAGCCGTTCAGCCACTTCGTGGCTATGTTAGGCGATAATACACAGCATGACCAACTGTGCCGATTTGTTTGATTTTTTGTTCTTTTTCAAGTTCGTTTAGATATCTCGTAGCTGTCGCATCAGATACTCCGAGTAACTTTTCTACATCGTTATTTCTAATTTTTTCATTACTTTTCAAAAATTCAAGAATTTTTGCTTTGTTTTTTTGCTTCTTTTTAGATTGTCCAAAAATCAAACCTTTATTTTTTTGCGTGCCAAAATAACCACCAATTATAATTCCTACTATTCCAACGATAATTAAAATTGTATAGTTCATATAATTAATTTTACTACTTTATTAAATTTTATTTTATTTAATTAAACTTCCAACATTTCTTCCAACTCTTTAAGTAAATCTTCAACAAGTTTTTGTAATTCGTTGATTTGTTGTTCAAGAGCTTCTGTGGTTGTTAATGTTGTTTGTGGAGTCTCTGATATTGTTGTAATTAATGAATTTAGTTTCTCTCTTGTTTTAGGTCCCACCACCCCATAACCTGTAGTATAAGGTGTTCCTTCACAAACAATGTCGTATTTACATTGGAAAGCTTTTACAGCTGTTTCTGTAATTGTTCCATAGTAGCCTGTATTAGATTCGTAATTAAATAGATTTAGTTCTCTTAGTTTTTGTTGAAGATTGATTACGTCTTGATTATCTAAACCTTTTGATAAGTTTTTCAGGAATGAATATGATGAGGTTGCTTGAGTTTGTGTTTTAGAAGAAGTACTTTTTTCTTTCGTTTCAACTTCATCAGCATAAACAACAGTACCATCTGGATAAACAGTTTGCATTCTTGGCTTCATATTTTCTGGAGTTGGTAGGGTTCCTGTAAAAATAGGTCCATTACCAGTACTTACACAAGTAGCATTAGCTCCTGAACCTGAAATTAAATATCCAGAACTACAAGTAGCTGAACCACAGGTTGGGAAAGTATTATATGTACTTGTGTGACTAATTGAAGTACAAAGATCTGCACAATCTGTAGTAGCTGAAGGTCGTATAGTATATGTTCCTGAACCTGTTGGTAAAGTAGCATAACTTGTTCCTGCTGTTGAATTTTCTGAACAAGTTACTACAGCTCCATCTTTAGAAATTTGCATTGATTTAACTGTACTATCGGAAGAACCTATTTTAAAATCTGAAGCTGGATTAGTTACTGTAAATACTCCTGCATCAAATGAAATTTCTCCTGCTGTAGATCCACTGAAAATTGTCATATCAGCTGTTGTAGAACCAAAAGTAACATCAGCTACTGTAAAATCAGAACCAGCCACAAAGTCGTTTGTGGCCCCAAATATTATTGTTGGGAATAGAAGAATTGTTAGAATTATATATTTTATTTTATTCATATTCTTTATTTTAATTATCCCTTACTGACCAAGAGAAAGTTGCGTCTCCTGTAGGATCTTGATCTACATTAATTCTGAAATCTGATGCTCCAATATCTGAAATCCAAAACTTCGTAGAACTTCCCATATTATTGGTTGGTGTAACACTAATATTTTTAGCTTCTGGGGTAATATCTAGATAATGAGTTGCTGTGGCATAAGTATTTCCTGAGGTTATTGTGGCTGTTGATGAGGTGGCTGTGTTATAACCTCGATTATCGTAAGCATTTGTACCGGCTCCATTATCTGTTATTCCGCCACCTCCAGTAAATTCATTATCATATATTAATGTTCCATCAGCAACACTCCCTGTCTGAAGTTGTCCAGTAAAATAATTTCCATAAATACGAGTATAATCAGCATCAACATCTATAGGATATTTCCACGGAGGAGTAAGTCCTAAAAATGTATTATTAGAAATTCTTGAATAATCAGAATTAATAGCAATACCGTAACTTCCTGGGGTTGAACTTGCTATAAAAGTACTATTTATCACACTCACTCTGGAACAAGTGGCCTCTAACTGTAAACCTCCATTAGTTACATAACCATCAAACAATACATTATCAAATAAAGTACCAACACCACTTTTTAAACTAGCCAAATAACTACCTGACCCAGCAAATCTACTATTTTTTACAACAACACCCACCGAATTAGTAAATTGAAGATTACTTTGCGTTTCATTATCTACATCTATTTCATTAAAAGTAACACCAACACTATTAGTAGCTCTTGCTATATTAGTTTGAGAAAAGGAATCTCCAAATATTCTCACATTATCAAATAAGACATTCTCAGCATAAGCCACGTTCATAATTCCTACCCCACTAGTTGGAATAGGATTCTTCATTGTGATATTTCTAAAAGTGATATTTTTAACCATATCACTTGTACTAGCTCCTGTAGCATGTAATTCATTTGTTTCTTCAAGATAAAAGTTTTCATAAACAACATCGCTTACATTCCCTAACCCAGAATGAGTATGAACATCAAGAGTAAATCCTTCAACATTATCTATATTATAAATATAACCTCCATTAGCATATATACTACTAGCTCCGTTTTCAGTCTCAATTCCTCTATCAGCATTCGCAATATACACGTTATTAATATAAATATATTTTGAAGTTCCTGAGTTATGTATAGCCGCAGCCCAAGTCCATGAATTTCTAATATTGGTAAATTTGCAATCATTTATATGAACATTTTGTTTATCAGTCGTATTTATTCCCATTCCCATCTGATCTATCCAAATTCTTTCTATTGTAGAATGATTACCAGCAATTGTCTCGTTCCAACTAGCTGGAACTGTGCTTATATCTCCTTGAATTTTTAAATCAGATAAGATTGAATTGTCTCCCATGGTAAAAGGTCCATCCGACCCCCCCAAACCCATCAAAGCACTCGTATCAATTAAAGTTGACCACCCACTCCCACTAAAATTTGAATAATCTGGAGTTACGATAGTTGCTGAAGTTACATAAGTCCCTTCCAATAGTTGAATCTTTCCACCTCCTGTTGGTAAAGCATCTAATGCAGCTTGTATTTCTACATCATCAGCTGTTCCATCACAAATATAATCAGCTTTTTCTTTATTTAATGAGTTAGAAGCAGCAACTACAAAAGTAGCTCCAGAAACATCACCTTTCCATTGAGAACCGTTATAAGTGTAAGGAGTAGAAGAAGCTGTACTATAGAAAGTTTGTCCTATTACAGGAGATGTTGGAAAAACAGCTAATTTTTCTAACAAAAATGAAGTTATTTCTTTAAAACCTAAATCTATATTTCCTGAGAAAGTAGTCGTTGCCATTGTTGATTCTCCTGTTACAGTCAAAGTCCCCGCAGTATTAATGTTTTCATTAATAGTTGTAGCGGCTGTTACAAGAGTAGTTATAAAAAGAGTAGAAACTATAACTGCTAGAGTTACAGATTTAAAACCTTTGATTGGTTTCTTAAGTATTTTAAAAATTGAATTCATTTTATTTATTTATAATTTATTGATAATTAATATTGTTATTTATTATACCAAATTATTTCAAAAAATACTTAATATCTTTTTTATAAATTTTTGCAAATTCTGCTAATTCTAATGCATCAACACTTCGTTCACCTCTTTCTATTTTAGATATATAGGCTTGAGGTTTTTTTAATTTTTTACCAGATTGAACCTGAGTCAATCCTGCCTCAAGACGAGCAACACGAAGTTTCTTCATTAGTTTTTGGTATTTTGGTAAGTATTTTTTTGACATATTTATACTACCATAATATAAGCTAAAATGGAATATACCATTTTGGTATATTAGTGTATAATTATAATAAAGAATGAATGGCTCAAGTCGTTGAGCCGTTGGGTCAAAATACAGCGATAAACAGTCAGTCTTTCCAAGTATTCAATACTGGCAAGATATATCCGAAACCAACATCAAAAAATTTCTTTTCCTTTTATCTTAAGAAAAATTGGGGGGCAGAAAAAAAAGGAAAAAACGCAAAGAAATTTTTTTGAATGTTGGTTGCGACGGAATGAAATGGAGTCGCAAAGTCGTTTCGACTTCTCGAAGCTTTTGTTTAAGTAGAGCGTAAATTAAAATTTAAAATTAAGAAAAACTCGGAGCGTAAAACTTATTCGCTTTCAAAATAGTTTCGAGCAAAGTCTAGAATATCCCACCATAGTAGATAAGTCGCCATTAACGTGGCGATTTATTGTGTATATACAACCTAATTCAGTGGTTCCAAACCCTTTATTTTGAGTGTAAGGGATTCCTTTAGGAAATACTAACTTCTGGAACCTAATCTTTTGTTTTATCGGTAGATCAAACCATTGTCTTTCTAATTTTTTGATAAATTTGATTGCATACTCTAAAGCTCCTTCAATATCAAACTGATCAATTTTAGATTCACTTAATGATATCTTGGTGGCTGTAATTTTATTATTAATCTCTCCGAGTCTGTCTTTAAATTGTTCTTGTGTGTAGGAACCATCTTCTCTCATATCAAAAATACGAGCTTTCTTTTCTTCAAGATTGTTTAGATAGCTTTTGTATTTACTAACATCCATTTCAAAACTTCTCCCTTTTTCTTCCCAGAGCTTTAAGATGGTCCTCTTAAAGAAATCTAAGAATTTCTTCTTAGGTGTAATTTTTTTTAATTCATTTAAGAATAGTTTTTCGAGGTCGTTTTTTATGATAGCTTTTCCGTATTTCTCACAGTTCTTGTTTTGGCAATGATAATAGTGATATTTCCCACCATTACCGCGGGAAGTACTTCCTGTTAGCATTCTGTTACAGTATGAACAAACTACAGTTCTCCGTAGTGGAAAATTTAAATTATAGATTTCTCTTCTGACTGACTTATTCTTTTTGCCAGACAAGACAAACTGTATTTCTAACAATTCATCTTCTTTAATCATTGGTGTGTGAAGCCCTTTCCTCTCGTTGTTGTTTTCAAAAGGATTTACAATAATACCAGCATAAAATTTTAATCTTTTTTCTGAAAAGATCATTTCAACAAATTGAGGAGTAGTTTTTTTACCACGAATCTTTTTTAATCCCCAATTGTCTAACTGTCTTCCAAGTTCTGCTTTAGAATACATGCCGTTCTTATATTCCTTTAAGGCTCTTTGAATGATAGGGAAAGCTTTTTCATCAGGGGCGTCTGGCTCTGTTTTCTTTTCACCCCTTTTTTTACATTGACCGCACTTATAACCAATAGGAGGTTTCCAAGGAAAAAGTCCTTTATTAATTTTTTCACTCATTCCGTCACTACAACGTTGTTTCCTTATAGCATTATCGAAGTCGGCAAAACCAGCTAATATAGTTTCAAGAAGTTTTTCTGATGGACTCTCACCGATAGGTTCTGTGACTGAATGTAAGGTAGTTCCAAATCCTAACAATATTCCCTTTACAGCAAAATGGTCTTCTGTGTTTCTAGCAAATCTATCTACTTTATGAACAACAAAAACATCTATTTTATTTTTTCTGCAATATTCTATTGCTCTCAGAAATTCCTTTCTAGCTGATGACTTAGCAGAAGCACCTTCTTCTCGGAAGATTTTTAATATTTCTATGCCCTTATCGTTACAATATTTTTTACAATTTTCTTCTTGGAAGTCTAAGGAAGTTCCTTTGACCTGTTCGTCTGAACTAACTCTTACATAAATAATTCCTTTCATAATAATTTCTTTAATTAACTAATAAAACCACCAAAAGGACAGATTTGGGCTAACACAGTCTACTTACACCTAAATGCAGTTTTACTGAACCAAATCTGCCCTTTTGGTGGCAGAAATAATTATGTACGACATTTAGGCTCGAATAAACTATGTTAGCAATGTAATTATAACACTAATAATTTTTTTTAACTACTTGAAAACCTTCTTTTTAAAGAAAATCTCTTTGCCTTTCCACTTTCTTTTTTCGGCAAGGCGGTGCTTTCTTCTTCTTATGCGAGCTTTTTTTATTTCTGTTGTCATATTTTTTTTGTTAAATTAAAAGGGAGATCGCCCCAAGAAAACATCTCTAGGAAGAGGAAGCCCTAATCAGCGGTAATCCCGCCGCTAGCCATTCCCGTTGATCTCCTAGATATGTTGAGACGAGTTAGAATATCGTTTGTCATAGTTAATTAAAACTATGGTGCTCAATCCACGTAGGATAATTTTGCTCTTTAACCTCGTCGACATACCATTGGCATACGAGGGAGATAAAGAAGGAACTTCCCTGAGTTGTCGGTCGCTTCCTGCCATACTTGATTTTGATAACGCTGTTATATAACTCTCAAACCAGTCACAGCGGTTCTTATGTATTGCGGTTAAATAACCGTGGACTACCTACTAGCTTTCATCAATAGGTAGCTCACGAGTATCTATCATCCATTTTTCATAAATAATTTCTGCTAGATTAAGAAAACCATCTCTAATCTCCTCAGCTTCTTTATCTGACATTTCTGGCTTCTTTAATATCTTTTTTGTTTCTTCTAAATTAAGCACTATTTTTTATAATTATGGGCACTTATTGTGCTTAGAGGTACCTGAAATCCTATTTGGGATATGGGCTCTAGCAATGATTTTTAAGTCCTTATTTTAAGCCCTCGTTTGGAACAGTGTTTTCTAGAAAGGGCATTTAAATTGACTCCTCCTCAAGCATCTTCGCTGTATACCATTTATCGACATTTTTGAACTTCCCCTGCTTGAATGCTTTGTTAATTTCTATTTGCATTTTTTGAAATTTTTCAAAAGGACCTCTTTTGCACACTTTTTCTCCTGGTCGCCAGATAACTTCATCTTTATAGTCAGGGTTAGGATCATCGTTACAAATTGGGGCTTCACACTTTAAATAATGTCTATCTTCTTTTTTTGTCATAATATTTTTTTTAATAATTGTTTATAAATTGTTTCGACTGTTTATGAAGTAATACTACTACCATTTAACTTTGACTGGTATTTTCTGATTTTTCGGAAATACAAAAAATAACCTTATATAATAAGGTTATTTTTGACTTCTATTTATTTATTTTTCCGAAAACTTCCGAAAACTATTTTTTGTTGTTGAAAGTAATTCCAATCACAGGATCACACTCTATTAAGGACTTTCCCTTAAATGTTGACTCTCTAATCTTCGAAGCTCTTAAAAAACCATTTGACTTATCAGTTAAATAGCTCCTAATTATTCTGCATTTTTCTCTATTATTCTTTTTCTTTAATTTTTCTTTAATTTTTTTTGGGGCTCTTCCAATAAAGTCATTAAATTTAATAGTTCCTCCTTCAGGAACCAATAAATACATTGTTTCTAAAACTAAAAAATATAGTGCTGTTTTTTTTAGTTTTAGAAGTCTTGGTACACTAGTTTCATTTAAATAATAATCACCATCTTTACTTTTTGTAATCAAAAATAAGTCTTCCCTCTCTTTTCCTGATAATTCCTTCTGTATTGATTTAACTACTCTTTGTAATTCTTTAATTTTTTTATCTTTATTTATTCCTTCTTTCTCTAAACTTTCAACTTTTTCTGCTAATGTATAGAAATATATTTGTGCTTTTTCTTCTATAATTTTTATTTCAAATTTTGCTTGTGGATTCTTTTTTAAAAAAGCATTTAAATTTACCTCTTTCGATAATTGTTTTGTAAAAAATTTAGATTTTCTTACCGCTATACCATATCCAAACACATGATTTATTGCTTCTCGTAATTTTATATTATCACTGTATTTTACAGAACCAGATTCAACTAAAAAATCTTGGTTTGAAGATATTTCTGAAGCTAGGTTGTTTATACCTATATAGAAGTTTTTTATATCCTCAACAGTTTTAATAGACATTTTTAATAAAGCATCAGCTGTTGCCCAAACCTTTGATTCATATTGCATTATGTTGTTTTTCATATAATTTTATTGAATTAAAAGATCACTATTTCATATTTAAATACTAATATTAACAATATCATGGAAATCTTGGATAACAAAGGAGGAATATGGTAAAAACAAAAGCATTCATGATGCTTCGAAAATACTAAATGATTTAGTAGGGTATTTTGATAAGCTTGCTAAGATAAACTGTAA
>Ga0307992_1002561_pt1 | contig 10293 bp, 12 predicted proteins | sample EllFjometagen133_FD_203162 | JGI IMG/M metagenome (GOLD analysis project Ga0307992, IMG submission 203162) | Marine microbial communities from Ellis Fjord, Antarctic Ocean - #133 | ecosystem: Environmental > Aquatic > Marine > Unclassified | place: Southern Ocean | collected 2014-10-08
ATATGGATTTAATGGCATATATGGTATTGAAGGTGAATATTTTATAGGTTATTCCCAAATTGGAATAATCGATCACAATACGCCACCTGGGCAAATATCTTATGATGACACATTATATGAATGGAGAGAAAATAAAAAAAGAATAAAAAAAGGTGAATGCCAACCTGGATTGTGGTGTCAATGGATTATAACTGAAGATGGCACTAAACTAAAATGGGATGATGGTGAAAAATTCTATTATTATGTAGAATGGTTAAAATATCTTATAAAACACTTCTTTTCTATTTGGAATATTAAATTAAACGGTGAAATATTTTATGATGGTGAAAAAGAAAATGATAATGGTAATATTATTATAATTAATAATGAGGTTTATAAAAATACAACTCTCAAAGATATCAGAAAAAAGAAATTAAAAAGCATTGAAGAAACTATCTTATAATGTTCTAATTGGTCTAACCTTATATGCTTGATTTTTCTTACCTAAACTACTCTTAGTACCATTTAAAAAATACTGAATATGAGCAGTGTGTAGAGTTGATTGTGATGATGTCCAATAGTTATTGTAAATATCCAAACCAGTCAAATAACTTCTACCAGAAGCATATAATTGATCTAACTCATACTTAGATGGTAAATACCAATCACTCTGTCCACTTAATACCAAATCATCACAAGCCTTTGCCGCAGTATAACCAGTAAATGCAGTAATTATTGCAGTTGTGTTTGCTTGACCAGTTCCAATTGCTGTTCCTGTACCTACTTCAGTACCATATAATCCCCAATCTACCGCAATATGTATATCTTTTGTAGCCGCAACTAAACCATACGTAGCACCTGAATAAAAAAGAATACCACCACCTATATTTTCACCTATATTTGCCATTTAATTATTTTTATTTTTATCTATATATTAATTATAAATTATATTTTTTAGCATTATATAAATTAGAATAAACTTATTTTTTAATTGTTATATATAGCATGTGTAATAATACACAAAAATAAAAAATAATTAATTTAATAAATGAAAAAAGGTAAAGTAAAATTCTTTAACGAAACCAAAGGCTTTGGTTTTATTATAGATTCTGATACATCAGAAGAATATTTTGTTCATATCTCTGGTCTTTTAAGTGAGACACTAATTGATAATGATGAAGTTGAATTTGAATTAGTAGAAGGTAAAAAAGGACTAAATGCAATTAATGTGACTGTTATATAATAAAAAAATATATATTCAAATTAATGAAAAAAAGCCTCAATAAATTGAGGCTTTTTTTATATTTTATAAATTATATTTTTCTTGTTCTTTATAAAAATCAAAATTTTCTTGTGTTATTTCTAAAATTGCAGATTCCAATTTATCTAATCTAATCTTTAATCTATCAACCTTATCCATACCAAGGGATGCACCCAAAATCGGAGCATCTTGTGATCGTTCAAAACCAAATGGTGTTAATATATAAATTAAAAAATCTTGCATTATACACATCCAGGAACACTATCACCAATAATTGCAAATAATACAAAATTATCTTTATTTTTTAAATTATAATAAATACCAATCCATATTTGATACAACCCATCCGGGAATATCCTCAGTTATTATTTCAACGTCTTCAATTGTTTCATTTTTTTATAATATGCTCTGAAAAATTTATCCTTGTAACCAGGAGGTTGATTCCATGTAGAACCTTCACCTTTAGAATTTTCATAAGATTCTTTTAATAAATTTAATACCTCATCTTCAGTCAAACCTTTAGAAATTAAATATTCAAATTGATACCACATCGGAGTTTGTTCATTATCCTCATTTGGATAACCATCAAAATCTTCTCTTGAAATAAGATATGGCATCCTTTCACCCCTTATATCTAAAACATGACCAACTTCGTGAATTAACCAACCAATATTACTATCAATCTTAACTTGATCTTCATGAATTCGTATACCCCCCTTATTATCATTCTCTGTTGCCCGTGATTTACCATCTACCCAATCCTCTTCAGATATAATATAAATTGGTATACCACCAACATCTTTATTGAACTTTTTGTAAAATTCCATAACATAAGGAAAATCACTTATTGTTTTTTTATTGAAATTTTCAAATAATTTTAAATGTTCCATTAATATATTATTTTTTTAAGTCTATAAATTGTATTTTTGAGTCTCCTTAAACACATTAGGATTATTTATGAATTCTATAAATTCATTACTATTATCAACCGAAAATAAATCAGAATACCAATTACCATTATTATAATATTCATATGCGAAAAAAAATTTAGATTCATGAAAAGAAATAAATTTGATACGAACTTTCTTCAAATCTAACTTATATATAATATACAATTCTATTAAATATTTTAAATTATCATCATTTAATTTTTTTATATTTCTAATAATATCATATTTTGAGTTGTCGTATTGTGTGTCTCCTAAAAGTTTATACTTAACCTCATCCAAAGTGTAACTATAATATTTATTAAATTCTATTACCCTTTAGCCCAATGTCTTTGAGCAGTAAGGTAGGTTATATTATTTCTTTTTGCATATTCACTTAATTTCATATACCTATATATAAATAAAAAAATACCAAAAATTGAATTATTTGATATTTTTTCATATTATTTGATATTATTTTAAGTGAAGTTATTCAATACATCTATCTGGATTAATATTGTAATATTCATCAACATCTACCAAATCTGATTTTATCTCAGTAAAATCAAAATCATTAAGAAAAGGAAAATATCTAGCAACCCTTTTTAATCCTCCTCCTATTACAATATATGGATTATGATTATGATTATCATAATGTATTTTACCTATTAAATCTTTTATATTATTGTGATCCCATACACGATATTCAAATGTCTTTAAATGTTTCATTGAAAGTATATATTATTATATCTTATTAGATTTACTTAAATTATCTTCAGCCCATAATGGCTGTAAATTAGATAAAGCACAAACCTCATTTACTGGAGTTATGTCTGGAAACTTTGTTACTGGAAATTTGTGATCTATGTGCCAATCACCATGATTATCCCAAGTCATACCTTCAGTAAACTGCTTTTCAATATGCTCCTTAAGTTGATCTGCGGAATAACCTAACATATCTATAGTGTGATCAGACTTTTCGGTACCTAAACGTTTGAGTGTGGAATAAAGAACTGATCGCCATGCAATTATGTGGGGATGTTTTTTACGGTAATTTAATTGTCCTATCGCATTCCTATCAGGATTATTTTTTCTCCATTCTCTTATTTGCTCATCATTATCTTTTCTATATTGTTTTTTATATTCTAATATAGAATCTTTATTTTCTTTATGATATTCTTTTTTTCTTTCAAGAATTTGTTCTCGATTTTCTTCATACCTTTTCTTATCATATTCTTTTCTTTTTTCAGGATCATCTTTCTTTTTAATATTTTTCACACACTCTTTACATTCACTTCTATGACCATCAGGTGTTCCTCTTTTTATATGGAATTCTGAAATATTTTTTTCCAACTTACAAATTCTACACACCTTTTTACCTTCAGTTATAATTTCTCTTGATTGTCTTTTTTCTTTCCGTTTATCTTTTCGTTTAATCTCAAGTTTATTAGCACAAACTTTACAATCATTTCTATATCCATCTTTGGAAGTTTTTCTTTTATAAAATTCAGTAACTTCTTTTAACACTCCACATTTATTACATTTTTTATATAACATATTTTTTCCTTTTCTTTCATATATTAAAAAATATTAGTCCCCTTACCTATAAAAATAAAAAAGACACAAATTAAATTCATGTCTTTGTAAGTGTTTGATAATGAGATAATTATTAATAATAGAAGTCTTCCCAATAATCAGCAGTCCAATGTCCTGTAAAATCCAAAATTTCTGTTGCGGCTGACCAATCTAGTTCTTCCATACCTGCAAAACTAATAAATTGGCAATTATGATAAGTTACTCTTCTAATTACTTTACCTTCTCTATCATGTTGGTGAACAATAATATCACCTACCATATTTTTCTTATAATGTAATGTACCAGTTTCATTATTCCAAGCTAAATCATACCAATCTTTCAAAATTTTAAATACAAACATTTGATAATCATCATTTTGGTTAAGGTTAAATTTTATTGTCATATCTTTAATTGATGTTGACTCTGGCATACCTACAAACAATCTTGTTGAATATTTAAATCTTTGTTCAATAGGAGCCAATGTTGGATAAATTGGCATTTGTGCTGTTACAGTATTTTCCAAAAGTAAATGTGTTGCATTTGGGTGGATACTTTGTAAAACTTGAGGTAATATAATTGTCGCCTCGTAAAGATTTTTGTGAATTGGTTCCCACTTTTCTTTGTGAGAGTCTATCATTGTAAAATGTGCTAATGGCATAATTTCTTAATTATTTTTTCTATATTATTTCTCTATATATTAAATTTTCTCTTTTTCCTCGAAAAATAATTATTATTGTTCAATTTCATCAAATTCGTCAAAATTTTTAATATCATCAGGTTTTTCACCTTGAATTACGTCATCTGTGTCTTGTTCATCATTTTCAGAATACACAATAACATAATTAACTTTATTAAAATTTGTCATATCATCCATAATTTGCTCATCAGGAAGTTCAGCAAATGCTAAATGTTTAACTTCAAATCCAAGTCTTTCAAATTCTAATATGGCATCATCATTATTTGGAATTCTCAATACACCACCATTTTCTTTTTGATAATCTACCAATTTTTTAACATTTTCTGGTGAATATTCCAATTTCTGTAAATTCTTGTTAACATAATCTTCATCAAATTCTTCAAATAATTTCATTTTTATATTATTATTTTTTCAAACTATTTATGGTTTACCCCACATATTTTTAATCTATTTTTATTAGTTCATAATCCAAAACAGACCAATCAACATCTTCACAATAAAAATCAGAAATAATAAATGTTTTATGGTGTTGTAAATCATTATCTATAATATAATCTAATGCAGATTGTAAATCAGCACCACCACCACCACCACCTGATGTGATTTTCATTTCTTGTATATCATTTAAGTTATCAACTTGTTCTACTTTATAATCAACTTGAATAAATATAATGGAATCATAATTTCCAAAATCATTTTCATTTATAGCAGATTGTAGTAAATTAGGTCTTATACTACCTGACACATCTAATACAATATTTATTATATTTTTAAATTCTTCTTCTTCATTTACAAAGTCTGTGAATATTTTTAAATTTTTCATTTTTTAATTTTTTTTTATGGTTTAAACCCACCTGTATGTTCTTTAAATTTTTCAATTTTTTTACGTGTTTTAGGTTTTTTCTCATCCTTAACATTCTTAGGTTTTTCTTCGGATTTTTTATTCTTAGGTTTTTTCTCATCCTTAGGTTTTTTCTCATCCTTAGGTTTTTCTTCGGATTCTTCTGGATCTTTCTTTTTAGATGCTATCATTTCAGCGAATTTTTTTCTTGCTGCTAATTGCTTTGGTGACGCTTTCTTTTTTTCATTAAGAAACTCATCAAAATTTTCAAATCTTTTCATATTTATCATTTTTTTTATTAAAAAATTCGTCAAAATCTGACAATTTTTCATCTATTTTATCATCACAAGTACAATTATCTTCCTCGCAATTACTTTCTATTTTTTGTGCTTCATTTATAAATTCTAAATTAACAATTCTAAAAATATATTTTTATATATTAATTTTTAATATTGAAAAAATACAACAAAAAGATATATTTTTACTTATTCCACACAAATTTCAAATTTCCAGAATCATATATTCTATATATTTTTCTTTCTAGCATTATTTCATGTTCAGTTTTATTTGGATCGAAGCCTTTTTTAATCAAAAAACGTTTTCTATATGAAAATCTATGTTTTCTTATTTTATCTACGATATAATGATAACCTGGTTTATTTTCATATAAGAAATCAAATCCCAAAGTATCATACAATTTACCATTAGAATATCCTTTATCAGCATATGTAATTATTTCTATTGGGTTATAATTATTAATAAAATATTTAAATAATTTACTTGCACCACCTACAATATTAGTATTTAATCTATTACAAAATCTACTCAGTTCCCATTCTTCATCATTTTTACTTTTATCATTTAAAGCTTTTCTTTTTCTACCAAAAGTCATCAAACTAACTATTTCATCATCAAAAAATAAACCCAATTTAATTTTTGAACCAACAAATCCTTGAATATGATTTTCTTTTAAGAATTTTCTAACCAATTTATTATCTTTAATTTCTTTTACCTTAGTTTTTCTTGCATAAATTTTATTTGGTGTCAAATTTAGTTTATTTATTATCATTGATTTAACAATATTTTGCTTATGTATCCAATCATCTTCCCAAATATGAATTAATTGTATATCATTTTTTTCACACATTTTTGTTTTTTCTGAATGATAATCATTTGATTTATTTAATTCATTATGCCACCATAATCCATTAAATTCAAATGCTAATTTTAAATCAGGTAAATAAATATCTAATTCTTTTTCAATAATATCTCTATTATTTAATAATATAGTATTATCATAATTTTCTTTAATGAAGATTTCTAACTGAATTTCTAAACCTGATATACTTTTGTTTACAGGATTACATTCTGTACATATCACAGTATTTGTTCTTCTTCTTGAATTCAATAAAACATAACTAATATCAAAAACATGATTATTATCACACATCATAGTATATTTTTTATTAGTATTATCTATTTTTATTATATCATAATCATAATATTTTCTTATATTATTAGCTAATGTTAACATTTGTTTTTCTTGTGCTCTTTTTTTAATACCACAATTTTGTAATGCATATTCAACACCATATTTTTTTAACATTGTTTTTTTGATTTTATCATTTATATTTTTATCCTTTTTAGGATTATCAACATTATATTTTTTCATAAGTGTATCTTTAACCTTGTTAAAAATTTCTTTAGATTTTAAAGGATTATCAACACCATAATTATTTTTCAATGTTTCGATAGATTTATCTTTAATTAATTTGTTTAACAATGGGGAATTTGCACCATATCTATCATTATTTGTTTTTATTATCTTTTCTCTTATCATTTTATTTTCAGATGGAGTTTTAGTTCCAAAATTTTTAATATTTGTTTTATATCGTTTATTTTTAACTTTTTCACTATTATCCATACATTTCTTAGAACAATATTCATAATAACCTATTGTAGAATTTTTAAATTTTACACTTTTTCCACAATAGCACAATTTATATTCTTCAATTTTATTAAACCAATGATAAACTTGCTGTTTAAATGTTAATTTACCTAAATTATAATTATTTATATAATTGATAATATCTTCATATATTTCTAAATAATGATTTTTAAGATATATTTTCCTATACATTTTACCAGATTTATCTAAATTATTTTTGAATGTTATTCTATTCATAACTAAGGTTTCTTTTACTCCTATATATAAAAAAATAGAGTCCAAAGTTGGACTCTATTTTAATAATTTATTTTTCAATTTTTATTATTGTGGTGTAAATCCACCTGATTGAATATCACCTTTTTTAAGTATGGTAATGTTATTAACAATTATACCCATACCTTTTATAATTTCAACATATGTATCAAGTACACCCATTTGAAGGTCTATAATATAATCTGTATTGTTTGTTTCATCACAAACATTTTTGAAATCGTAAAAAGCATCACCATCTAACATTTCTTTACTAATTTTATCTGCTCTATATTTGATTTCTGCTCTAACTTCTGGGGTATTAAACGCCCATTGGTATCTAAGCAACATATCATATAATCTATTTTCAAGTTCTATAAGTACTTCTCTTGAGTGAAGGAATGATAATGAACTGAATGGGAAAACTTGTGCGGTTGACTCATCGTTGATACAATAACCATTATTAAGTTTATACACAATTGGATTTGCTCCCATTTGATGTAAGTTTTCAAGATCTGTGTTATTGAAATCTATTTCAGTTTTTGTTATACCATTAATTCTACCATTAGTAATACCTGCACAAATAGTCCAAGGTACAAATCCTGCAATACTTGATACAAATTTCTGCATATAAGTTGTTGCGGCATATGATGATGGTGGGAACCATTTTGGTATACCATTATCATATATTCTCACATATGGGAAGAAGTATCCTGCTGTTGAACGACCATCAATTTGACCATGTTTTGTAGCGAACTGATATAAATAATCTGGATTTTTAGATTCATCTGCACCTTTTCTCACATATTCCATATTAAGTGAACCATCATCATTTACAAATGAAGGATTTGATGAATTTCTAAAATCTTTTGCTGAAGGCATATTAATAAATCCAAGAGCGTTAAGTTTCAATCCAGTAAGGTCTATAAGTTGTTGTTTACAACCAAAACCATCATCTGGTTCTAATCCTAATCCCCAAGGATCAACAAGGTATCTCCAAGAGATTTTATTTTTATCTGCCAATGCTTTGGCAAGATTATTATCCATTGTTAAAACATCAAGAATTGAATTTTGTCTTAAATCAGTACCATCAGGTATTGAATCTTGATGTACAAGGAATGGCGAAATTTTCAATCCTACATACTCATCAACATAAACATCAATACTTTGATAAGTAAATGTTTGATAATCATATGTAGCTGAACTTTGTCCTGAAGAAGTACCTGATAATTGTTGTGTATCTGTCATTCTAATAGGAGCATCAGTATAAAGAGTTTTCAACGAAGTATCTGCTGTACTATTTTTAATATCAATAATACGAGTAAATTTTCTTGGTACTGAATCTTCTAAATATCCTGCACCTGCTGGAGCTGTCCAATTATCAGTATCATAATATGCTTCAAGGAAGTCACCTCTCTTAATTTCTGAATATCTTGTTTTGTCAATTGAAATCTGTTGTACGGTTGTCAAATTATCACCGACCCAAGATTCAATTTCTATTGATTGTCTCCAATTTGATTTATCTGAACTTATTATTAATTGTTCAGAATATTCTGCATCAAAATCAATTACACCAAAATAACTATAAACACCACTATTAGATGTCATAAAATCAACAGTCAAAATGTTTGATTGATCTAAGAATATTTTTAAGTAAGCTTTATCTTCAGTTTGTGTTGATCCTGAATCATTATCTTTCCAGAAAAAGTCTAATGAATTTATAATTCCATTATAATAATTTTGGTAGAATGTTGAATATTTACCAACAACACCTACATTATAGGATGTACCTTCAAGTGTTACTGTTGGCACTTGTGTAACTTCTTGGTAAACTGTTTTTAATCTTGTTGTTCCATCTACTTGATCATCATAAAATACGAATTCATCATCATTATAATACATTAAAATTGCAGTATCTGTTCCTGAAATATAATCTGATGGAATTTCAACATTAAGTCTAACTAATGCGTTTGATGTTGCGGTTGAATCTACAACTGCTCTACCTGTAATAGGTGTTTTATCTGATAATGCAAAACTCACATTACCTTCAGTTCCAAGTTGGATTGTCCATTCGGATGCTGATTGGTAAGGTTGACCAGCAGTTACTGTCCAAGTTGTTCCAGTTGTTCCTGATGCTGCTGCACCAGAATATGAATTAATACTCACATCAATAGTGTCTGTTGTATAATCCGTAAGTGTACCAGAGAAACCATCTCCTTCTTCATTAGCAACTTGAACTGTTAGACCCGAATATAAACCTAAATCTGTTGGTAAATCATCTACAGTAAATGTTGAACCAACACCACCTAAATGTGGTAAAGTTGAAGTACCATCTTCATTTATAGTATCAAGATTTGTTGTTGTTGTTGCTGATAATATTAATGTAGGAGTCGAAAATGATGTTACTGTACCAGTAACTCCACTTGTTGTACCACTAACCCTAACAGTAACAATATCACCTGGTGAATATTCTACTGTAGCAGGAAGTACACTAAAAGTTAATCCTGATTGAGTAGTTACATTTATCAAAACAGTATCTGTTGATGATGCTTTTTCAAATGGTTCACCATCTTTAATCAAAACTGTTTTATCTGTTGTGATATAAGTATCCATTTCATTAAACAAATGGTTCATTCTTAAATAATTATAATCATTATAAACACCTGTCATACCTGATGTACCTAATAATTCCATTTCTAAATAATTATCAATATATGTACCAGTAACTGAAGTAAAACTAAAATCAGAAATAGGTACGAAACCTTTTGTATCTGAACTATACTGATCAACAGTACTTGTAGTTCCTACAGTAATTGG
>Ga0307992_1002563_pt1 | contig 10291 bp, 6 predicted proteins | sample EllFjometagen133_FD_203162 | JGI IMG/M metagenome (GOLD analysis project Ga0307992, IMG submission 203162) | Marine microbial communities from Ellis Fjord, Antarctic Ocean - #133 | ecosystem: Environmental > Aquatic > Marine > Unclassified | place: Southern Ocean | collected 2014-10-08
AGGTTCAGCCACCCCTACAAGATATTTATAGGGTGAATTATGAGCAGTATAGGGCCATATAACGATCGGTGCAGAAGAACAAGCACTGATATCGATACTCATTTCATAAACCATTGACCATTCCCATTTATTAACATCGTCCCAATGAAATTCACTATAACCCTGAGTCTGTACGTCATCATCTGCGTTAGGAGCGTAAGTAGGAGGGTTGCTATAAGTACCATCGGGAGATTTCCAATCAGCAGTAGTATTTCTAGTTGTCCCCATTGTAACATCCCATAAACTATTATTCATATTCCATGCAAAAGAACTTGAGCTTGCAATAAATCCTGGGTGAAGGTCAGCTGTAGTACCATCATTACCATAAGGATCAGATAACCAAGTACTAGTACCGCTAGGTAGGTAGGCATAGTCCTGATGCCAAACCCAAGTACCATCTCCGCATTTAAAAGTCATTTCTAAATGATCAGATTGAATTAGATCTTTTGCTGTGTGGCCAGTAGTAACGTTGTTTAAAAATTTTTCCCATCCTGCTGTCGCTGCATAATTAAGGTCAGGAGTATCTGTACTACTCCCATCTTTCTTTTCATTAGCAAATACATTGTCATTTACACTATCAACAACAACCGCAATATACATCGTACTTGCGTCCATATAATACCAAAGACTCGCCTCTCCGCCAAGTGCATCTCCAGACATAAATAGATACTTGTCTTGGTCCGGAGTTAATGGACCTATCCCATCCGGGTCACCATAAAAAAGTCCATCTACAGTAGGAACTTGTGCAAATAATGCTCCTGAAAAAACAATTAACATTACCAATGTAGTAAGCATTGTTTTATTTTTAAAATTATATCTTATTCTTTTCACTTGTTACCTTTCCCCATTTTTGTTAAAACTTTGTTGTTTTGAAATAGTATACACCTAACCATTTAATTTTTTGGAGTTTTTAAAACCGATTAGGCCGATATTCTTACTCACCGTATTACACATTCTGTTCATTAAAACCCCCATTCTTACTTTTTTTACTCTAATTCCTCATTCAATTACCAGGTAATTCCTTAGTAATCACTCAGTAATTGCCTAGAAAATAAATAAATAATTATTACAATACAAGCATTTTTATACAGGTAGATTATAGCACAATTTGAACTTAGTAATTGTCGTATATATCCTCGTAGCATGATTGGCAAGCTTACTTAACTCCCCTCCAATAATCAGCACCAAAATTGATATAAATTGCAATTAAAGTACTACAATACTCAATCTAGGGAAAATCACTAACAGAAAGTTCGAATGCAGGACTACATTTAATGAGGTATCATATTAAAATAAAGTCAAGTAGTACCCTGAAGATCTTATATATTTGTTATATGTAAACCGGTACAATAAAAACAACCCCTAAGGGTTGTTTTTATTGTACGTCGTCAAAAGAAGTTGGAATAATATGATCAGATATTAAGAGGGACATTTGGTGTAGTTGTTTGATGATTGATTGTTCTAATATCAATAAATTTACGATGTTTTAAGGTTTCATTCTTTATCCTTTCTCTTATGCTTTTTATCTGTCTTTGTGTTCCATAATACATATCGGCTGGAGTTACATTATCCAACGACTCGTGATAGCGATGGTTGTTGTAATGTCCCACAAATCGTTCAATGGCCTGCTCTAGTTCCCACGGTAGGTAATAATGCTCTAACTTGACGATATTTTTCATGGTCCGGTGATACCGTTCTATCTTACCTTGGGTCATTGGGTGATAGGGAGCACCCCTGGTATGACTGATATTATTTCTCTTAAGATATTCTTTTAGATCCTTTGATAAATAACAGGGTCCGTTATCTGATAGCAAACGAGGTCGATGTCTGATCTTTATCCTATCCATTCCCGTCTTTGCTATGGCCATATCCAAAGTATCCTGTACATCAGTGGCAGTCATAGATGTAAACATCTTCCAAGCCAATATGTACCGAGAGTAATCATCCAGTACAGTTGACAGGTAATACCAACCCCACCCAATGATCTTGAAGTAAGTAAAGTCGGTTTGCCATAGTTCATTGATCCTTTTGGTTGTGTGTTTGAACGTGTCCCCCGCAGTCATTACAATATAGCGGGGACTGGTTATCAGATCGTAGCTCTTTAATATCCTGTATACGCTGCTCTCTGAGATGAAGTATCCTTGGGTATCGGTGATATACAACGCCCAAGTTCATAAAGATATAAAAAAAAGAGGACTATTAATTAGTCCTCTTTTTTATTAATCTCTATTTTATTGCTTATTTAAGCATCATCATTTTAGTCGTTTTACTTTCTGTTCCGTATGTGATCCTATTAAAATAAGTTCCGGCCGGTACAATTTCTCCATTATTATCCTTACCATCCCAAACAATGCTATAATTTCCTGCTTGTTGATTAGCATTAAATAATGTACGTACTAGATTACCGGTTATATCATAAACATTTACTTGTACCAAATTATTATCATTGTTTGGTAAGAAATAAGTTATCGTAGTACTTGGATTAAAAGGATTCGGATAAACAGGAGATACTTTGAATTTTCCTAATACCGATGCTTGAGGTGCTTGCCCTGCTGTAACTTTCCTTGTAGCATGATAAGTAACTAATCCATCATAATCCACATCTGCTAAACGATACTCATAGGTAATATTTGGTTCAGCAAACATATCCAAATAACTATAATCTGTATAACTTGGCGTTGAACCCTGTCCAAGTAAACCATCATCAGTCTTATAACTTGCTATCTCCATCCAATTGGTGCCTTGTATCCTTCTTTCAAGTATAAATCCTAGATTCTCGGTTTCACTTTCAGTTGTCCATTTACAAATTACGCCCCGATCAACAGCCTCAGCTGTGAAAGAAGTAAGCTCAACAGCAAGTGGAACTTCAGTATCAAGATAATCTTCAACCTCTCCGTCCAGGGCAAGTCCAAGAGGTGTTGTCGCCATACCTTTACCGGATGTAAATCTCCAACGATGATAAAATTCCAATAATGGATCTTGGACTAAATAGCAAGGTGCAGGCATAATTAATTCATATGGTACCCCAGCAAATAATTCTATGTCGGTAGCGAGCCTTTCATAAGCCTCGGGATAAAATGTACCATTGCAATCTCCAGCTGGAAAAGTATCATCAAAATCACCGTCGCCATTCCAGTCAATCCACCCGTTCAAGAAACCGTCAGTACCAGGAGTTATTATAAATATTCCTTTCTGGCCTAAACCTTTAAACCAAACACCATCTTCATCATCCGTACCATCATTAGCATCATCCCCAGTTGCCTCTGCTGACTCAACACCATCTAAATCAGAATCTACTATGCTACCTAAAAATGGCCCACCCGGTACTAAATAATGTTGAGGACCGTCATCGTCTAACATAGTTCCATATTGGCGAACTCCATCTACCCATGGCAAATCACCCGTATCTCTTAATGTATCAGGAGGGAATACGGGACTGCCCGAATATTTGAAAGGTGAATTATGGGCTTCATAAGGCCAAATAATGATCGGCGCAGATGCACAAGTACTGATATCGATACTCATTTCATAGACCATTGACCATTCCCATTTATTGTAGTCGTCCCAACGTCCAGCCCAGCCATTTGTGAGAACTGAATTATCCGCATCCAAAGCGTAAACACCTGGTGGGTAAGGTGGTGGATCAACATTATAAAAGCCGTCAGGAGATTTCCAATCGTTCTCATCTGATCTAGCTCCACCCATTGTTACATCCCATAGAGAATAATTCATGTTCCATGAAAAAGAGCTTGCACTATTTATAAATCCCGGGTGCAGATCAGCTGTAGTACCATCGGGTCCATAGGGATCAGATAACCAGCCGCCATCAGTTGTTGAATAGGGAGTCCCATCGGGGTGATATCCATAGTCTTGTTGCCATGTCCAAGATGAAGTTCCACATTTAAAAGTCATTTCTAACATATCCGATTGGATCAGATCTTTTGCAGTATGACTCCACTTATTAGGAGCTTTCCATCCAGATGTCCCAACATAAAGTTCATCAGCAACACTACCATTCTTTTCTGCAAATACATTGTCATTTACACTATCAACAACAACAGCCATATACATTGTGGTTCCATCCATATAATAGAAAAGTTTAGCTAACCCTCCAAGGGCATCGTTCGACAAAAACATATATTTGTCTTGGTCAGGAGTTAATGAACCACTTCCATCTGGGTCACCATAGTAAAGCCCATCTACCGTTGGAACTTGTGCAATTAATGCTCCCGGAAATATAAATACAGACGCCACTAACAGATAGACTGCAACAGTTAGTACTGTTTTCATGTTAAAATTATAGCTTGTTTTTTTCATTTGTTGCCCTCCACCATTTTATCTAAAACATTGTTGTTTTTGAAATAGAATACTTGTATTCCTTTCATTTTTTTTGGGGATTTTTAAAACCGATTAGAATGATATTTTTACTCACCACACAATACATTCTTTTAATTAAAAACCCCCCGTTCTAATTTTTATCGCTAATTCCTTACTCAATTACTAGGGAATTCCTTAATAATACCCCAGTAATTACCTGAAAGGTAAATAGGGAATTATTACTAAGCAAGTTTTTTAGAACAAGCATATTATAGCACAATTAGAATTTAGTAATTGTTGTATATGTCCCTGTAGCATGATTGACAAGCTTACTTAACCTCGTACCCAGAAACTGTGTTTAAATATCAACAGCAATTAAAGTACTGGAATCCTCAATCTAGAGAAAATCATTAATATAATTTTCGAATGCATGACTACATTTATTGATACTATCATATTAAAATAAAGTCAAGTAGTGACCAGAAAGCCTTGAATATTTGTTATGTGTAAACTGATAAGCTAAAAACAACCCTTAAGGGTTGTTTTTATTAATTACCTACGTATCAATACAAGTAATGTTCTAATTGCTTCTATGATCTTCTCAAACATTAGCATTTCACCTCCTTTCGATTGTCTTTCTCTAGTTCAAACATTATCTCATGATAACAGTCTCCATCCTCTTCATTACTAAGATCCCATGCATAAGTGATGCTAGGATTAGCATTAGGAGGAAATTGTGGATAGTGTGAACCATTTAGCATTATCTCTTTTATCTCTTCTACTAGTTCTAAAATAGGTACCTTCCTTCTTATGGTAAAATGTCCCTTATCTTCTTCTATTGAATCATAGTCTATGCCTACAACAAAATCCCTTACCTCAGAATGGCAGGTCATCATCACCTCTGCCGTCAAGTATCTCAAGTAACTTATCCATCCTGACCTTGATCTCCTTAAGGTCTTCAGTAGTCCAGGGCTTAGTGCTATGACCAATTGAGATCGTTGCTATCTTTAATGCTACCTGTCTATGTATATCAATAGTACGGTCATCTAGATGCCTTATCGTTTGTTTTGGTTGGCGCTGAGCGTTACCATTAGCAGGTGTTACCTGCCATTCTAGTTGGCCACTCTTATCTTGATTCCTACGTAAGATAAGATGTGTTCCTTTTCCATACTTCTCAAGTTTCAGATGCAGGGAGTCATCAGCAAAGATACTTTGTTCTAAACCATCATACTTAACTCCGTACAAGTTCCATGCCCCGTATTGGCTCGCACCTGATTTACAATTATCATAGGTTAGCATTACCTGATAATCATGATTTAACTTCTTCAATTGAAGCATTTTCATTTTATCGTTCATATGTACTCCTTATTAAACAAAACCCCTAACATTGTGTTAGGGGTTTCCATAGTACATATACTTTAAAATCAGGCAGAATTGCAGAAAAATACCATGTTCAGTTTATGCAAAAAAGCCCTGCATTAGCAGGGCTTTTCTACGTTTTAATTATGATTAAAAATTAATTCACTCCCATTTCCTCCAACAAATAATCTGCGTGGGAATAAATATCTAATACCCACAAAACATACCTGATATCAACAGCAATTGATCTGCTGTAATCTTCACTCCAAGCAAAATCGTTAATGGTAGCTTCGTAAGCACGGTCAAAATTTATTCCGACTAATTCTCCTTTTGCATTCAATACTGCAGAACCGGAGTTTCCGCCGGTAGTATCCATATTATATAAAATTCCTACCGGAACACTACCTAGTTTTGGATGATTAAATCTGCCAAATTTCTTTTGTTTGTGCAGTTTTAATAATTTTTCCGGTGAATCAAATGGAAACTCAGAAGTCGTTTTTTCCACTACTCCATCAAGTGTAGTAATTGGGTATGAATATACAGCATCACGTGGTGAGTATCCTCTAATATTGCCATATGTGAGTCGTAATGTTCCGTTAGCATCAGGAACAAAATCAGCACCCATAAACTCCTTTTTTACATCAATTAATTTTGCATATAATTGGTCTAAAGCGCCCTTGCGTGTTTTGCCAATTTCTTTTTGTTTTTGGTAAAATGGATATAACTCAATCGCTAATTTTATAAATGGGTCATCGATTTCCATGATTTCCTCTGGAGTTCTTCCAAATAACTCCATTACATATTTTTCATCATGTAATTGTGTTCCATTGTACATTTCATTAATAAAGTTTTCTAAATTTTTATCAAATTCACCCCGCTCTTTCTCCCCTCGAGGGGAGATATCTGAAGGATAGAGGGATGACAAAATATCATCGACTACTTGCAATCTCTGATGTAATGGCAGGTTTGATGCTCTATTGATCATATCTTTGAACAATACTTTATCAGATGGGGGATAGAAATCCTTAAGAGTTAATGAAATACGCTTTTTAGTCATCTCCAAATTGCGATTCATATACGAATACTCACGCTCCACTTCTTCCTTTTGTAATTCTATCGATCCTTCGTAAAGAGTATAAGCAATAGATAGAAGTTCTGAACTACGTCGGAAATAACTCAGAATCATTGAATATTCAGCAGTCTCTGTAATTTCTTCATAGATCGTTCCAATTTCATCTAAAACAGATCCATATTGTTTTTTCAATTTTCTATCGAAGTTGATGTATTCTTGTAGTTTTACTTCTTCCTTTAATTTATCATCAATTAAGTTCATTCTCCTGATCCCAAGTAATTTTCCACGGTAATTCTTCATCGTATTAGAGCGACCTTTTATCTTTGATAAAAGCTTTAGAGCAACATCGCGGTTTTCTGCGCTAATTTCTTCTAGAGCATTAATCTGCCACTGGTATAAATCTGCTACAAATGGCATATGTAAATTGTACTCATAGTCTAAAAAATGCGATGTCCTATGACGATAAGTCCTACCCGGATATCCCAAAATAAACACAAAATCTTCCTCATTTACGCCCTCGGGAGCCACCTTTATTACTTTCTTGGGAGTATAGGGAATATTGTCCGATGAATAATTTGCAGGAGAGCCATCCGGTGCTACATAAGCGCGCATCACAGAAAAATCGCCGGTATGGCGGGGCCACATCCAATTATCCGCCTCACCGCCAAAATTGCCGATAGAGCGTGGTGGAGCATATACAAGCCTTACATCTTTCAGGTAATTGTAAATGAACAGAACATAAGTTTTACCGATGAACATTTCGGAAACCGATGCCCTTTTACCGGGGTTTTCAGCTTCAACTTGAGTGATTATCTCTTTGGTTTTCTTTTCGATAGCTTTTGTGCGTTCAGACAATGTCATATTTTTGTCAATTACGCTCAATACTTCATTCGAAACATCACGATATGATTCCGTAATTCGAACGGTATATCCCTTTGCCTGCACTTCTTCTGATGAATTTTTTGCATAGAACCCATTTTCGAGAAAATCATTTTCCGTTGAACTAGCATTTTTTATTGCACGGTACGCACAATGATGATTAGTAAGGATTAATCCTTGTTCAGATACAAAAGAACCGGAGCATCCGCTTACATTACATATTCCGTCAATCAAACTTATTCCATCAGGATTGTAAAGATCGGTGAGTTCAATTTCCAATCCTTTTGATTTAAGATCAAGTTTGTGGATTTCACTAAGCGGATACATTCCCTCTTCGGCAAATGCAAAACTCAATAAAATTAATAATAATGTAAATTGTATTTTTTTCATGGATAACCTATATAGTGTATATTAAAAAGAGATGCTAAATTAGATAAAATTGTCTTATTTTTTTAAACATTTAGTAACTATTTGACAACCAAATTGCAAAAAGGATGTCTAAATTTTATTCTCAGACAAACTATAGGATTTAACATGAAAATAATAAATCGATTTGTACCTTTTATTTTGTTATTTGCATTAACAGGCTGCAATACTGTGGAAGGACAAACAACAGAAGTCAGATCATTCAGCGGAATTGATAGTGTAGCGTTATTAGGTTCCGGTGATGTTGATATTTCAATAGGGAATAAAGAAGAAATTACGATTCACGCTCCTGCTGATCTAATTCCATATTTACTGACAGAAAAAAAAAGCGGTACTTTATATATTGGAAAACGTAAAAAAGGATGGAAGAAATTCAGACATATAAATGAAAATATTCATTATGATTTAGTCGTAAAAGAACTTACTCACATTAGCGTTTCCGGTTCGGGAGATATTGAGGCAGAAAAACTTACAGGCGAAAAATGCTCAGTTAAAATTTCCGGATCAGGGAATATTGAAGTTGATCAAATTCACTCAAATAAAGTAAAAGTAACTGTTTCAGGTTCTGGTGACATTGATGTAGATAATCTCTCTGCAGATTTCTTGGGAGTTTCAATTAATGGTTCAGGTGATATTGATCTAGACGGTAAAACCGATGAACTAGATGTAACAATTAGTGGCTCAGGATATTTTACAGGAAATGAATTGGAATCAGAAAATGTATCAGTTAACATATATGGCTCAGGAGACGCTCGAGTTTGGGCAACTGAATCATTAGACGTTCATATTTCCGGTAGTGGCGATGTAATTTATCACGGTGATCCTTCCGTGAACAGTAGAACTACCGGTTCAGGCAACGTAAGACATAGATAAATATTATTAGGGTTGGTCTTGTTTGGAAGCTCCTATTGATATGATCCAAAACCTGCATTATGATAAGTAATGTTAGTTTATCATTTCTATGCGAGACCAACCTTTTCTTTTCTACAATTAAAACTTAACTTTCCGCAAATTTTTTACCACCAAATGGAGAACAATAAATGTTAAAAATCATTACAACAACTATGCTTGCCCTACTTTTGACTGTATCATGCACAAGTAAAGTTGAATTGTCAGGTATCGATAAATCGACTTTTGATACTTCCGTTCGGCCGCAAGATGATCTATTCCAATACGTTAATGGCACATGGTTGGAAGAGACTGAAATTCCGTCAGATAAATCTCGCTATGGTTCTATCGACATTTTATATGAAGAAAATCAAATAAGATTGAGAGAGATTATTGAGGATGCCGCTGCCAAAGAGAACAAAACATCAGGCAGCGATGTACAAAAAGTTGGTGATTTTTACACAAGTTTCATGGATTCAGCTAAAATTGAGGAACTTGGGTTACAACCGTTAGAAGAAGAAATCAAATTGATTGAAAATGTTGATAGCTATGATGGATTAGCAGAATTATTTGCTCATCATGTAATTATTGGTATTCAAAGACCATTTACTTTTTGGGTTGACCAAGATAAGGAAAATTCAGAGGAATATATTTTATATTTTCAGCAATCAGGATTAGGTCTTCCTGATCGTGATTATTATTTCACCGAAGGTGAAAAATTTGAAGATATACGTATTAAATATATTGAATATCTCACTAAGATTTTAGAATTAGCAAATGATGAAAATGCTGTTGATATTGCTAATAAAGTGATGGAAATGGAAATCGCTTTAGCTGAAAATCATTGGACACGTGTTGAAAATCGCGACCGTGATAAAACATATAATAAGTATGATACTAGTAAACTATCAGGATTATCGCCCGATTTTAACTGGCAATTATTCTTCGATAAAGCGGGGATTGCAAAAGCTGAAAACGTAATAGTTAGACAACCAAGTTTCTTAGCTGCCTACAGTAATATTTTATCAAAATATTCAATCGATGATTGGAAAAATTATTCTAAAGCAAAACTCATTAGCGCCAATGCAGGTGAATTACCACAAGCATTTGTTGATGCGAATTTTGAATTCTACAGTAAAACTTTGCGCGGTACAGAAATCAATAGACCACGTTGGAAGCGGGCGGTAAGCACAGTTGACGGTTCCTTAGGCGAAATATTAGGTAAAGTTTATGTTGAAAAATATTTCAAACCGGAAGCAAAGGAGCGAATGGTAAAATTAGTCGATAATCTTAGATTATCTATGGCTGATA
>Ga0307992_1002565_pt1 | contig 10286 bp, 11 predicted proteins | sample EllFjometagen133_FD_203162 | JGI IMG/M metagenome (GOLD analysis project Ga0307992, IMG submission 203162) | Marine microbial communities from Ellis Fjord, Antarctic Ocean - #133 | ecosystem: Environmental > Aquatic > Marine > Unclassified | place: Southern Ocean | collected 2014-10-08
ATTTTGTAAATAATTTATACCAAAACTTTTTAGTGCCATTGAAAATAATAAAACAGCTTCAGATTTTAATATAGATGATTTATGTGTATCTGTTCTACATCTATTCTTATAAATTTTATTTGCCATTATTTCTGGTGTGATTTTCTTTGTTTTGTTTATAAGGTTATCAAGAGAATCTTGATTATTTATAGGTGGAAAATCGTCACCATTTCTAAATTCTTTTAATTTGAAGTATTCGTTGTATCTTTCGACTACTTTTTGTGTTTGTTGATAAGATATACCAATAGAAAAAACTGCATCAATGACACAACTTGTGATATTGTTATAATGGTATTCTTTTCCTAATTTAGCATTTTTTAAATCTAATACATTATCACAGTAGTTTGTAAATTTAATTACCTTATTATCATGATCGAATTTATCGTATCCTTTAACTATCATTTATATTTTTAAGAATTTTTTCTTTTTGTTTATCAGTTGAACAATACATATCTAATTTTCTATTCCATTCAATATCATAATCATCATTATTATTATAATTATTACCCCATATCATATCTACAGTTAATTCTAATATTTCACCACTTGGTAGAAATACAATACTGTAATAATCTTTACTATTTTCAAATAATTTTAAATATTTCATATTATTAATCATATTTACTATCATCTATTTTATCCAACCAATATCTAATATATGGTAAGTTTTCAATACAAGCTTCTTCGGTTCTTTTCATTATTTTGTGATCTTTATCAATTTTTCCACTTTTTAACATAGTAAAATAACTAAAATAAGGACCAAGAAAATTTCTTAATCTTTTACCAGGTCTGCTTGCATCTCCAGAACCATATAAAATATTATTATCTAACCCTTTAGAATCATCAATATTCTCGTTAAATCTATTTATTTTATTTTTCATAACCATTCATTTTCCAAATTTCATAACCTATAATATTAAATTCATCTCCCCAATAATGACAATTTACTCCATCATCTTCAAATGATACTGTTTTTACAGTTGTGGGTGCAAAACTCCCTAAATCAAGTTGATATTTTTTATTCAATTTGATTTTTTCTTTTTTACTCTCGTTTATATAATCTTTAAATTTTTTCATAATTTATTTTTTCAATTTTTTGCTTTCAAGTTTTATATTCTTTTTTTATTTATATATTAAGTATTAAATATCCTTTTTTATGATTGATTGAAAATGTGTAAGTTGGTTATTTATTGGATTTCTTTTTTTGATATTGGGATTTTACAGAATAATAACTTTTGTTTAAATATTTTGCACAATATTTAATACCTTTGTTATAGTTGTGAATTAAAAAATCTATTTCATTTGATGACCAGTGGTTATCTGGTTTGTTATAAGTCATATGATAACATATTTCATCATACCATCCATTTTTTCTGGCGGAATTAGATGCTCCTCTACTTATGGTATTAAATTCGGTTCTATGGTTATATTTTAATGCTTCGTCTTTACATTTTTCATAATTCCAAATTATTGTATTTCCACCCAAAGAACTTTTGGATTTGGTATTTAATAAATTCCAACCACTGATTTCATATTTCTTTATAGTAGATTCTTCTACATGTCTTGCATCTTTTGGTAGGATATATTCGGTTAATTTAATTAGTTTGTAATTACTTCCAGTTTTTAATATGTGTTCATAAACTGGTCCTCTAATTTTGTGTTCATTGTGTCTAATTTTAATATTATATGTTAATCCTATATATGCAGAATTGTCGTCAAATTCAAAAACATATATACATCTATGGTAACGGTCTCCTTGTTTATCCATATGTTGGCATATTTCATCCAAAAAATTGTGTTTTTTCGAAAATTCATATGCACCATGTGATTTCCTTTGAAAATCTGTTCTATTTTCATATTTTAATGATTCGTTTTTACAATCATCATAATTCCAATATTTATTCATATATTTAAGATGGGCACAAACATCATTTAACCATTTATTTTTAACCGATATCGTATATGCACTTTGATATGTTTTTTTAAATTCAATTCTGGTGTTACATTTCAATGCCATTTCTTTACATTTTTCCTTTGTCCAATAGTTATCAGGTAATTTCATAGGTTATAATTTTATTTTTGATATGTCTTCTCCTGATTTGTTAAAATATTCCAATAACACCCAATCTAAATAATTAGACCTATTGGACGTTTTATCATTTAACATATCAACTAAATCTTTATTTAATGATATAGATATTTTAATTTTTTTCTGTCTTTCCATAATTAATTGTCTTTCTTTTATATATAAAAAATGGTAGGTCAAAAGGTAGGAAAATGGGATACTTTTTGTAATTTGTAATGAATATAAATAAGGTTAAAATAAACATATTGATTGGTTTAGTATATAATAAAAAAAGAATTTTTGGTATGAGAAAGAAAATGTTAGAAGAAGAAAAAAAACAAAAAATAACCTTTTCTATCAATGAAAAATTAAAAGAGTTAGTTGATAATCAGATAGAAAAAGAAGGAATAAAACGTTCTCAATTAATAGAAAGAATTTTGAAAGAACATTTTGAAAAAAATAATAACAAATGATAAATAAGATTGCACACTTGGGAGATATTCATATTAGAAAATTGTTGGATAGACATCAAGAATATAGAGAAGTTTTTAGTCGTCTTTATGATGATTTAAAGGAAGAGAAACCAGATAGAATAGTGGTTGCTGGTGATATTTATGATAATTTTATAGATTTAGAAGGAGAAGCACTTATATTGGTAGGTGAATTTATTACAAATTTATCTAATATTGCTGATTTAGTTTTAATTCGTGGAAATCACGATATAATGAAAAAGAATAAAACGAGGGTTGATACAATAGAAACGGTTACTACATTATTAAATAATACAGGAGTAACATATTATAATCAGAGTGGTTTTTATGTTGATGAGAATGTAACTTGGGTGGTGTGGGATTATGTGGATGGAATAAATCCCTGGAAACACTATAAAAAAAGAAATACTAAAGATAAATTTTATATTGATTTATATCATAATCCAGTAAATGGGTGTTCTCTTTATAATGGTATGAAAATGGAAGGAAAATATCCAAAAATATCTGATTTTAAGGCAGATATAAGTATGTTTGCAGATATACATCTTCGCCAGTTTTTTAAAAATAGAACAAAGGCTTTTTGTGGTAGTTTGTTGCAACAGGATTTTGGGGAATCAATAGAAAATCACGGATATCTACTTTGGGATATAGAAAAAGGAATAGTTAAAGAAAAAAATATTCACAATGATTATAAGTTTGTAAATGTTGTGATTGATAAAGATACCGATTATGATAATTTAAAATTACCTACTGAATTAGAAAAGAATGAGAAAACCAAAGTTAAAATTAAGTGGCAAGATTTTAGTGTTAATATGAATATTGATAATGAAAGAAAACTTAGAAATTTAATTAAAGAAAGTGTTGGTAGTGATTTAATTAACATTGAAAGTCGTCCATTATACACCGATATAAGTGATAGTAAGTTATTATCTGATACAATAGACATAAATGATACGATAGTCCAACAGAACATACTCAGGGAGTTCCTGGGTAGTAATGATATCAATGATGATACCATAGAAAAGATTATTGATGTCGATAATATAGTTAATGATAGATTGGATTTTAATAAGACAAATAATGTTAAATGGAATATTGAAAAATTCTGGTTTAATAACTTTAAATCATATGGAGATAAGAATATTATAAATTGGAAAGATAAGAATGGTATAATACAAGTAAAGGGTGTTAATCAACAAGGTAAATCTACAATTTTAGATGCAATTTGTTATATCTTATATGGGACTACTTTATCAACTTCAAAGAGAGAAAAGAATGGAGATAATAGATATATCAATATAAATAGGAAAAAAGATACTTGTGATGGTGGTGCTATTATTGAAGTAGATGGTGAAAAATATCTCATTTATAGAAAAACTATTAGAAAGAAAAAGAGAACTGGTGAAATTTCTTCTTGTTCTACAAAGTTAGAATACTATAAAGGAACAGAGATGAAAGAAGAAAATAAATTGGTTGGTGAAAGAAGAACTGATACACAAAGACAATTAGATTCTATCTTGGGTGACTTTAATGACTTTATTAGATTAACTTTAACAAATGCTGATAATATAAATGACTTATTATCAATGGATAGAAGTGTATTTATAGATAACATTATTAAAGATGCTGGTTATGATATTTTTGATAAGAAACTAACTGAATTTAAGGAATATAAGAAAACATTAAAATTAGAAAAAATTAATTTGAATGTTGGTAAAATTGAAGATGATATTAAAGAATTATCTGATGAAATAAAATCAAATAAAGGTTTTGTTAAGGATATGTCTAAAGATGTAATAGAAAAGGAAAAATTTTTAAAGAAATCTCAAAAGGACAAAGAAGGATTAATTGGTAAATTAAATAAAGTTGATGAAGATATAATGAAAATTAATTTTGAAGATTTAAGTAAGGATATTGATACATATAGTAATAGTGTTAGTTATTTAAATCAGGATATTGTTAGAATAGATAGTGAAATCGGTGATTTAACGTCAGAATTGACTGATTTTAATGAATTATTGAAGAAAAAGGAGTGGTATGATAAGTATAAAACAGCAATATCAGAGGTAAAATCTTATATTAAGGGTGTAGAAAATGATATTTTAACTAAAGAATATGAGTTAATTAATGTAGAAAATGAAATATCATCATATTTGGATGATATGAAATTAGAAATCAAGAATAAAACAAGACCATTGGAAACTGAAATAAAAATATTAGAAAATGATATATCTAATATTAAAAAGGATGGTAAGAAAATAAAAAAACAAATTGAAGATTTAGATGGTTCTGATACAGAAACAAAAATTTGTCCAACCTGTTTGAAACCACTTGATGATAATGATATTGAACATTTTAAGGAAGAAATTTCTAAAAAGAAGAATGAATTGAAAGATTTGTCTTTCGTTGGTAAATCTAAAGTGCAGACTATTAATGAATTAAAGAAAAAGGTTACAGATTTAGAAAGTGTAAATATTGAAGAATCAGAAGAATACCTAAATCATGTTAATAATTTGAAAGAAGACGAAGATAAGATTAAAACCGATATTGAAGATTTAAAGAATAAAATTCAAGTTAGACAGGATAAGATTAAAGGTGCTGAATCTAAAGTAGAAGAAGTAAAGGAAAAAATTTACAAATTAGAAAAGGATAAAGAAGATTATAATAAAAAATTGATTCTTGAATCTGATGTTAAAGATATCAAGATAAGGATTAGTGGTATTATTGAAAAGAATAATAAAAGAAAGGATGAAGCTAATAAATATCTTAATAACAGAAAATCTATAGAAGAAAATGTGGAAATAAATGGAATTATTGATGATACGAATATTTATGTTGATGAATTAAGTAATGATATTAAAATTACAAATAATAAATTATTTGAATTAAAACAAAATATTTCTTTAAATGAAAAAACAATTGATGATTTGAATAAAAGTTTGAAGAAATATAAAGTTCAAGAAGAATTAGAATTTATTCACACTACATATACTAAATCAATGCATAGAGATGGATTACCAACATATCTATTGAAAAAATCTATACATATAATCAATAATGAATTAGGTATATTACTTTCAAATTTGGATTTTAATTTATTATTTGATGAAGATTTAAATTTGAAAATGAAATCTAAAGTAAGTCAAAAATCTTATAATGCTGTAGAGGGTTCAGGTATGGAGAGAACATTTAATGCTTGTGCTTTAAAAATGTCTTTAAGAAAGATAAATAATACATCTAAACCAAATATTATTTTGTTTGATGAAATCATGAATAAGCTTGTAGATAAGTCAGTTGATGAATTTGTAAGTTTGCTTTATGAACTTAAAAATCATTTAGATAAAATCATAATTATCGAACACATTCACCAGATGAAATATGATTATCTTATTAATGTAGAAAAGGATAAAGAAGGTATTAGTTCATTTGAAATCTTTTAATTGTTAATTTTTCCAGAGTAGGTATTTTATATATAAATTCACAAAAAGAAATTAACTTAATTGATAAATATAGAAAGTGTTACAGATTTATCTGGATTTTATGTAATATACAACGGCACAATACGAAACGAAAAAAAAGGAACACGAGGAATATCACATTTTATTGAACATTTAATGTGTAAAGGGTTCGAAGATATCCTAGATGATTTTGAAAAATATGGAATAAGTTGGAATGCTTATACATCTGACACAAGAGTAGTTTATTATTTAACAGGGTTAGATGAATATGTTAAAAATTATAAACAACAATTTCTTGATAGATTAATGGAATTTAATATAACTGAATCAGATTTAGAAATCGAAAGAAAAATAATCTTACAAGAATATTCTGATATGTTTAATAAACAAAGTAGTTCCCATTTTCTTAACCTTTATAGAAAACTATTTGATAATTATAATCCCATTGGAGATTTTAATGATATAACAAATATTACATTAAAAGATTGTGTGGATTATAGAAATGAATTTTATAACATACCAACTAATATAATTAATGTATCAAAATATAACCCATTTGATATAGATATGAAATTTAATAATTTTGATAATAAGTATGATATAGATTATATTATTAATAATAAGTTTGATTTTCAGACATCTAATATTTTTAAATCAAAAACATCTATTATTTATTTAAGTAAAATAATTAAACAAGATTTTCCATATGTAAATTTTGTAACATCTATGTTAGGTAGTGGTTTAAAATCTCCACTGTATCAAGAAACAAGAGAAAAAAATGGATTAGTTTATTATATTAATTGTTATTTAGATTATTTAACAGATACAACTGCAATTATAAAAATTGCCACTGAAACTAATGATGAAAGTATAGAATTATTAGATGATGCGATTTATAATATAATGGAAAATAAAGAAAAATATTTAACGGAAGAAAGATTAGATACAGTGAAAAAATCATATGAAATTCATTATAAAAAGATAGAAATTAATAGATATAGTAATGTTAATAAATTCATGTCACCAAAAGAATGGTTAATTGAACCTATTCTACATGAAATTACATTGGAAAAAGTTTATGAAATATATGATAAATATTTTAATTATGATGATTTTTATGTTAGTTATGATAAAAAAGAATTTCTAAAATAAATATATAGAATATATAAAATAATTAAAAAACATGAAAAAATATAACGAATTTATTAACGAAGGTAAAAAATTATACATTAAAGATTTAGATCCAATTAATAATGGCATAGATTCTGTAAGTGATGCATTGAATCCACTTATAGGAAAATTGATAAAATTTACATCTGGTGGTAATAGAATCGTTGGTAAATTAGAAGATATTGAATTGGACTTTGGTGAAGATATGGATATGTTTAATGTTTATCTTAAAGTGAAAATTTTTAAAGATAAAACAGAATTTATGAAAGTGGATAATAGAAGTCCAATAGAAGTCATTAAAAATGTTAATGAAGAATTTTTAGGAGGATTGTTTAATGGTATATCTAAAGATGAAGATAAATCATCAGATATTGCACGGTTGTTGGAAATTGGATATAATCTTGAAAAATTATATTTGAAACAAGCTTATGGTAATCATAATAATGGAGAATGGACAGGTGCTAAATTTCAAATGCCTTATTCAAATGGTGAAAAAAGAAATATAACAATAAATATACAGAATTCAAAGGTTATCATTGATGATGAACCAGATAAAACATTCGGCAAACAAGGTTCAATTGGATTAGAATCAGATAGTATAGGCGAATATGAAGAAATTATGAAATATTATGTAGATGAATTAAAAGATACTAAATTTGATTTATCCTAAAATATTTGAACAATTTATCAGATAAAATGAAATATTTAAGAAAATATAATGAGGATATTGATCCATTCGAAGAAGATGATTGGGATGAAGAAGAATATGAAAATGATTATAATGAAGTACAAGATGGTTATCAATTTAAAAAAGGTGATAAAGTTAAAATAAAAAAAGATAGTCGTTTTCGTGGTCCAGTTGGTAGTAGAAAAGGCACAGTAATAAATAAACAAGGAAAAACTTTACGTGGTGATGATTGGTGGATTGTAGAATGGGAAAAAATTGAAGGTAAAGATTATTTAAATCGTTCAAACTATCCAACTGAAGATTTACTTATATATTATGAAAATCTAAATGAAAATTTTGATTTTGATTTTGATGACTTTGACTTTGAAGAAGAACAACCCCGTACAGAACTTAAAGTAGGAGATGTTTTCGAAGTTGATGCCGATGGATTACATAAAAAGTATGGAAATTGGACAAAAGTATTAGATAATGGACATCACAAAGTTGATAGCATAGAAAGGGAATCTACTTCATATGGATTTATGATGTGTGTCCATAGTATGTATTATCATGTCCCAGTTGAATTCTGTATAAAAGTTGAAAAATATTTGTAAATATTAATAAAAATTAGGTAATATTAAAAATTAGCGTATCTTTGCAATGAAAAATATAGTGATATACCAAAAAGATATTACATTAAAGATTTGGCAATCTAAAAAATTGTAGTATCTTTGTACTATAAAAATGGAAAAAATAGACTTTTTTTCATAACTATATAATATTGAATAAACTTTTTGTAAAAAATAGAATATAAAGTAAAATTAAATAATAAAATGAAAACATCTACACAAAATAGGACGACTAATCAACAAGGCACACCAGGGAGACCTGTGGCGTCATGTCGTATGAGTGTAGATAAAAACGGATAATTCCCCAATTATATAGCCGAAAGGCTCCCCTTATCTACACTCAATCTCAAAAAGATTGAGTGTTTTTTTTTGTGGTATAATTGGGAAAACAGTTCTTTAAAATATAAGCCTTAGTAACTCAGTTGGTAGAGTAGCTGATTTGTAATCAGCCTGTCGGGGGTTCGACTCCCTCCTACGGCTCAAAAGTAGTTCATTGAAATCTTGAAGAATTTATTGTAAATATATGGGAATAGAAACATTCCCAATATCGGGATATAGTACAGTCAGGTAGTATGCTTGCTTTGGGAGCAAGAGGTCGTAGGTTCGAGTCCTACTATCCCGACCACAATATGGCTCTGTAACTCAGCTGGATAGAGTGTCTGTCTTCTAAACAGAATGCCGTGGGTTCGAATCCCGCCAGGGTCACAAAAACAATAAATGGTCAGTTACCTGAGCGGTCTAAGGGGGCGGTCTGCAAAACCGTTATTCGTGAGTTCGAATCTCACACTGACCTCAATTAGAATGATAACGAATACTTACAGCAAATAAAAATCAAACTGCAAATTTGAAACCAAAATAGTATTCTGAAAATTCTAAAATGCGATAGTAGCTCAGTTGGTAGAGCACGACCTTGCCAAGGTCGGGGTCGTGAGTTCGAATCTCATCTGTCGCTCAAAATGCGGAATTGGTGTTAATGGTAGCATATAAGATTTCCAATCTCAAGGTGACGGTTCGAGCCCGTTATTCCGCTCACATAGTCCCATAGCTCAGTTGGTTAGAGTGTTTCTTTTACATGGAAAAAGTCGTTGGTTCGAATCCAACTGGGACTACATATACTTTTATAGCTCAGTTGGTTAGAGCGTTTGGTCGACATCCAAAAGGTCGATGGTTCGAATCCATCTGAGAGTACTAACTTAAATTTATAAATTATGGAACATATAGAAGAAAGGATGAAATTTTACGGACAAAACATTACTGAATTCGGATTAGGGATGGTAATTTATGATGGTGATAAAGAATGTGTCATTACTAATATGACAAGAAATAGTATAGAAGTTTTTATGAAAAAGAATAAAAAAGAAGGAATAGATTGCAAACAGTGGTTTACGATGAAAGATTTTAATAATAAATTTAAAGTTAAATCATGGTTTGAATAAATGTCTTATGTGTGTAACGGTAGCACGGAAGCCTTTGAAGCTTCAGGTCCAGGTTCGAATCCTTGTAAGACAGCAAATTGTCCTATGGTGTAATTGGTAACACAACAGCCTTTGACGCTGCAGAGTCTAGGTTCGATCCCTAGTGGGACAACCAACTATAATGTGTAGTGACCTTGAGTACATATTAGATATAACCCTTGATCTAGACGAGGAAAGTTCATTAAGCAGGTTGTTATATCACACATTATAATTTGGGACCATAGCTGAGATGGCTTAGCACTGCTTTTGCAAGGCAGGGACGAGGGTTCGAATCCCTCTGGCTCCACAAATA
>Ga0307992_1002566_pt1 | contig 10284 bp, 10 predicted proteins | sample EllFjometagen133_FD_203162 | JGI IMG/M metagenome (GOLD analysis project Ga0307992, IMG submission 203162) | Marine microbial communities from Ellis Fjord, Antarctic Ocean - #133 | ecosystem: Environmental > Aquatic > Marine > Unclassified | place: Southern Ocean | collected 2014-10-08
CTTTTTCAAAGCACGGGATTAAGAGATAGAGACTTTAAGGGTTTTACAAAAGAGGGGCAAGAGGAGTTGGCCGAGTGGGAGATTATGGGTGGAACGGCAAAATACCCGAAAAGCAAACAGAATAAAATAGACAGAAAGGAAAAGACAGAGCGAGGTTTGAGTTTAATACCAACCCCGCCAAAGTTAGGAGTTAGTCAAGCAAAAAACATAGACACTTTAGGATTTATGCTACAAAGGGAAAATTGGAAACGGGAGAAAGCAGGAGAGCCGAAAGAAACCGAACTGGAGTTTGCTTTAAAAGATTACGCAAAAATGAGAGGTTATCAAGACACACAGATAGCACGAGGCGGAGAGTTTTATAATGAACTCAAACGAGATTTATTCACGGGGGCTTATACAACATACCGATTAGACCAAGTGAAAATAGATGGCAAGATTTACACGGCACACGGACTACCTAACATTTATATTCTGCTTGAGCCAGAAAACAAAAAGGATAACTGGAGAATAATTTATAACGAGCCATATAGAAATTATTACTTAAACGACAGGCAGTATTACCCGATTTTGTTAGAAGTGATACAAGACAAAGGCACAGATAAAGAGAAAGGCTTTTTATATTTTTTCTTTAAGTTAGTGATGAGCTATGCCAGCACTACTAACTTTAAAACGCAGTTAAAAGTTAGCACCTTATTAGACAAAATAAAAATTAGAGACGCAGTTAAAGAAAGGCCACAGGAGAGCTTTAGAGTTTTATGCGAGTGTATTTATTACACCGCAACCAATTACGAAGCGATTAAGGAAGTGAGGTTTTTTGATAGCGGAAAATGCGAAAGGGTTAAAGTGATTACCGATTTAGAGAAGTTTAAAAGTTGGAAATACGAGGATTTTAAAAAAGAGGTTTTAGCCGAGTTAGGTTTGACCGACATTAGAGAGGCTTTAATTAGCTTTAATACCCCACTACAAGACCAACCAGAGGGAACAGAGGAGACAGGACAGACAGGACGGGACAGGACAACTTTATGATTTACATACAGACGACAGACAAACTACATACAGACGACAGACAAACTACTTTTAACTTTAGTTAGTATTGAAGCAACAAAACGCCGATTTTTAAAAAACTCCTATTAGTTATCTATTATTACTATAAAGAAAAGAAAGAGGAAAAGGCTTAAAAAAAATAAGGCGAGCGATTTTTTAAAAAACCTAATAACCAACCTGATAAACAGGGCATAACAGGCTTTAAGAGGGGAGAGAAACCCTACCGAGCCATATAACTAACTTATGTTAATAGATGATATTAAAAACAGAATAAACATAATTGAGCTTGCCAAGAGTGAGGGGTTAAAATTAAAGAAACAAAGCAACCGCCTTTATAAAGCGACTTGCTGTTTTCACAATGAGAAAAAAGCCAGCTTAACCTTTTATGCCGACACTAACACCTTTAATTGTTTTGCTTGTCAGGCCAACGGCGACGCCATTAACTTCTACGCCAAAAGGCATTACAGCCACCTAAACGATAAAGAAGCAAATAGAGAGGCGATTAAAGAACTTGCTAAGCAGTTAGGGTTTAATTTAACTCGTCAGAAATATAAAATTAGAGTTGTAGGCGACAGAACCATTAGAAACAATCCCCAGTCTATAAAAGAACAATTAAACCGCAAAGAGAAAGATTTTACGCACTTAAACATTATTTACAGGGCTTTAAAAAAGTTTTGCGGAGAGTTAGACCAAGAAAGCTATAATTATTTAACCAGCCAAAGTAGAGGACTAACTGACGAGACTATAAAAAAGTTTGGTATTTTTAGTATTAAAGACTACAAGAAAACGAGAGAGTTTTTATTAGACAAGTTTTCATTAGAGAGTTTAAAGGAGCTTGTTTTATTTGACAGCAGAAACCGATTTTCTTTTACCAAGAATAAAATAATTCTACCCGTTATAGAGGACGGCAAAATTATAGCTTTGCGAGGCAGGTATTTTGACAGAGGCATAAGCGACCCCGATTTAACTAACGCCAGATATTCCTACCCGAAATATAAAAGCACAGCGGGAGTGGCAGAGAAACTTTTTAACGGCGATATTTTAAAGACACTTGAAAAAGGTAAGAGAGTTTATTTATGCGAGGGTGAGTTTGACACTATGATTATGAGCCAGCACGGCCATAATGCCGTAGGAGTTTTAGGGGTGAGCAATTATAACGATGAAACAATTAAGAGATTAAACGATTTTGATTTAGTTATTGCTTTTGACAATGATGAGCGGGGTAGAAAAGAAGCATTAAAGATAAGCAACATTTTTTATAAGCAGACAGGGCGGGAAGTAATTAGAGAAAAACTACCCGACGGCATTAAAGACATTACAGAATTATTTATTTTAAAAGCCAAGCAATAAGTCAAAGGTTTAACCCTTGTTTAGTGTTAAAAAAAGTTTAGTTTAAAATGCGAGCGGGCAATAGAGACAGAGCCAATACTGGAAGAAAGGCGAAGAAATTATAAAGGGATACCAAGGGATAGAACAGAGAGTTAATAACGACAAATAATGTTATTTAGATTATTAGAATTATAACAGTGTAAACTCGCTCTGATAAAGGAACAGAGGTCAAAAACCCAAAAAACTAATAAGGACAAATAAGGACAATTAAACAAAACCTTTTCTAAAGTAGCTGAAACGCTACCAACCTAAACCAGAAATGGCACGGTTGAGAAAACCTGCGAGTTATCCGCCTTAAAATAAAAGGTCATCTAATTAAGATAATATAAAGGAGCAATAAGGAGTAAATATGAAGCTTTCAAAAGAGAAAATTGAAGAAGTTAAAAAACAAATTAGTAGATATTTGGTTGAAGAAATGTTAGTATTTGATAGTAATTTAGAACCCGTCTAAATGGCAAGAATTAAGATTTTTTAAGAGAAATCTTTTTTATCTAGTCAAGTGAATATATAGTGAGTAGTAGGATAGGATAAAATAAAGTATAATAAATCTATGAAAGAAAAAATTAAGAAGGTCGGAGAAATTATTAAAAATTAACATTAAAAAATATGGCAGATCTATTTTTAGTTTTATTTATCATTTCGTTTAGTTGTTTAATTGCGGGATTGGTGAACCCATCTATTTTTACTCCTGTTTTCAAAAGAAAACTTACAAGAAAAAAGATAGGATTAATTTTTGGAGTAGCACTTCTTGTTTTTTTTGTTTTAACTGGGGCAACCAACAAGCCTAAAGAAAGTGTAAAACAATCAATAGAACCAGAAGAAACAATAGAAACGACGGAAGAAAAAATTCAAATATCAGAAGTAGAACCAACACCAACAACAATAGTATTAACTTCAACAACACTACCAGCGTCAACAGCCACAACAGTATCAACCCCAACAACATTACCAATGCCAACAACAACAATAGCATCAACACCAACACCAGCAAAAGAATGGACAAAAGTTATCAAATTGACTGCTAATAATAACAAGCAATCAGAAACTTTTTATTTATCAGGTGGACAACAGAAACTGGTTTATTCAGTTTCAGGTGATGAGCTTAGTGAAGGTATGTGTTTGATTTATGTAATGAAAGAAGGAGAAGAAATAATGACAGAAGGTGGAATACCAGTAGTTTGGCAAGATGGAAATGTCAACGATGATACTTTAATGAGAAAGAACGCAGGATATTACTATTTAGATTTACAAGTTGGTTGGGGAAGTTGTGTAGTTGAGATTTACGAATTTAAATAATCTTAGAGACAAAGTTTTTAGATTAAAAAAATAGTGGAAAATAAGGGGAAACAGCGAGAAAATCAGCAAAAAAAGTAGGAAAGAAACCACAAAAGAAAATGTTAACAATTACTAATAATTTAGAACTTAAAAAGGGTAAAAATTCGCTCTCACGCACATCTAATTAGACATTTGAGGTATTATACTTATTTTCAAAATAAAGGGCTTACAAGCGAAATTGGGTTTTGCCGACCTCTAATCTAATAGGGTTTACGGCTCATAAAAACCCCTTGTTTGAAATAGACAAGATAAAATAGCCCTTTTTTCACTTTTATCAAAATCTTCCCTAATTCTCTTACACAATTTTGCGAAACAGAGATAAAAACTCCATTAGACAAACACTATTAAATTATAAAGAAAGGAAGAATACAAAAAATATTTTGACACTACAAAAAGAGCAAAGATTAAAAACTCCGCAAAGGATTTTTAAATCAAATCTTTCTAATATAGTTATCAGAAAATATAGATGTTTGAGATTATATGAGGTTGTCAGATTTTGTCAGACTATAAAGACTTGACAAACCTTTTTGATTTGTTATAATGGAAGTAGCAAGTAGTAAATCCTATAAATATATGAGCAAAAAACAAATCATTAAAACAAAACGGCAGGCTTTAAAAGTTAATGACCCACAATTAAAAGCCGAGAGAGTTTTTGATTTATTAGATGTCAGCGAAACAACGAGGCAAGATTATAAATACCGTATAGGATTATTTTTAGATTTTGTTAAAGACAAAGGACTTAACCGCAACAGCTTTTTAGAGTTTAAAAGATATTTAGGAGAAAGGACAGATTACACAGTAGCCACTAAAAATAAGTATTTAGCAACTGCTAAAATCTTTTTAAAAGAATTGAACCGTCAGGGAGTATTACCAGCCGACATTACCCAAAACATTAAAACCTTTAGCCAGAGCAAAAAACATAAGAGGGACGGGCTTAATGATGAGGAGATTGGCCGATTAGCGACTATGCTAAAAGAATTACCCAACACACCACAAACCACACGCTTAAAGGCGATTATAAGTCTTTTAGCCTTACAAGGATTAAGACAAATAGAAATCACAAGGCTTGATGTCAAAGATATTGATTTAATTAGTAAGACTGCTTTTATACAAGGCAAGGGGCAAGATGATAAAGAGCCAGTAAGCCTACACCCCGAAACGATTAAACATTTAAGGGAGTATTTAAAAATTAACAAAATAAAAGACGGGGCTTTTTTTACCAGCCAGAGCAACAACCATAAAAACAAAAGACTAACTACCAGAGCATTAAGAGAATTAGTAAAAGAAACCTTAAACGAGTTAGGGATAGAAAAAACAACACACGGCTTTAGGCACTTTTTTACTACAACCTTAATTAAAGTTTATAAAGGCGATTTATTAGAAGTAGCACAATATACCAGACACAAGAGTTTAGAAATGCTAACAGTTTATAATGACAATATAAAAAAAGAGGCAGATTTACCCCGCTATTATAAGGCTTTTAGTGGAGTTAATTTTTAGTTAAAAATAGGCTTGAACTTCCTATAAGTCTAATTACAGGAAGTAAGATTTATGAGTAAAAAAAAGACAATAAAAAAAGGAAAAAATCCATTAACGACAAGCGAATTAGCCGAAGCGTCAGGGGTGAGATACGGCACTATTAAGTATTATAGCCAGATAGGGATTTTACCTTTTGAGCAGGTAGGCAAAAGATTAAGGAGATATTATAGCAAAAAAGAAGCACTAAAACGCTTTAATGAAATACAGAGGCTTAAAGATAAAAGACTAACAATAAAAGAGATTATAAAACACTTTAAAAATAAAAAGAAATGAAAATTGATTTTGACAAACTAAACAAACTAACACTACCAGCTACGATTTTAATAGCGAGTATTATTTTAGGGGGTTTTTATTTTGCGAGTCAAGTAAATAAACAGTAGTCTATTGAGAAACAACAAGAAGCCAAAAACGCTTTAGAGAATTTAAAATTAAAGCAAGACGAGTGTAATGCTTTATCGTCTGGAGTAAAGGAAAAGTGGAATAACGTAATGGGAGTTACTTATGATGATGACTTTTGGAAAGAGTGCGTAGTAACTTATACCGACACAAAAACAGGCCAAGTTAAAATATCGCCATTAAAATTTATGGAAACGAATAAATAAAACTATGAGTGATTTTAACATTACACTTTTTGAGACCTGCGAGTTTTTAAATAGAAGTAAAAAGTCTATTAGCCGATACATTAGGCGAGATTTATTACACCCCGAGCGAATTAGAAGCCAGCAAGGGACGCTGGAGTATAGATTTAGTAAAGCCGATTTGGAGACTTTTAAAGAGCAAGAAGCACAAAAGGCAAAGCAGAGCAGACAGGACACACAGGACAGAGCAGACAAGACAGAGGAGACAGACCAGACAGGACACATTAAGAACAGTTTTATTCAAGATAAAGGAAGAAATGACCAGAGCAGACAAGACAAGACACACCAGACAGGACAAGACAGTGAAGTTATAACGTTGTTAAAAGAAACGACAAGGTTTTTACGAAACCAACTTAAAACTAAAGATTGGCAGATAGGGAGTTTAGGCAAAAAAATAGACAATCTTATAGAACGAGACCGAGAAACAAATATAATCCTTAAAGGTTTACAGGATAAAGTATTTATGCTTGAAAGCCCTAAAGAACCTTCAGATAAGGATTTAGAAGCCGAGACATACAAAGAGCCACAAAAGACAGAAAACAAGCCCACAGAGGCGATTAAAGACACTACAAGCGAAAATAAAGCAGAGGTAAGAGAGAAACCAAAGAAAAGAGGGTTTTTTAGCAGGCTATTTAGTGAATAAGGGGGATACCACACTACCCCATAAGTTTAATTATTTATGTTTAAAACCAATTTTAATATCACAAATAAAATCACACGCTACTTAACAGAAATAGCAGGAGCACGAGCTATTATATTTAACGCACCGCTTATACCAAAATGGGAGATAGATTTAAGGCGTCAGGCTTTAATAAACAGCACCCACGCCTCTACCAGCATAGAAGGCAATAAATTATCATTTGAAGAAGTAAGCGATTTAATGATAGGGCGTAAGATAACGGCCACTTTAAAAGATAAAAAAGAAGTTTTAAATTATTTTGAAGCATTAAGATATTTAGATAGTTTAAAGAATAAAAAAGAAATTGTTGATAAGGATATTTTAAAACTTCATAAAATTATAACTAAAGGAGTGTTAGATGACCCAAAGAATAGTGGACATTATCGCACGCCAGAAGACGAAAAGAAAAAGGGCAGGGTTGTAGTTGTTGAACAGATAAAGCAATTTACCAGACAGATTACTTTTACACCGCCACTGGCCAAAGAAGTGCCTGAACAGATGAGAGAGTTTATAGCGTGGCTTAACAGCAAAGAAACACAGGATTTAGACCCTGTATTAGAAGCAGGGATTACTCATTATGAGTTTGTAAGAATACACCCATTTGTAGATGGCAACGGGAGAACCGCCAGAGCATTAGCGAGTTTGATTTTATTAAAAAGAGGATTTGATACAAAGAGATTTTTTACTTTAGATGATTTTTATAATGCTGATAGACTACGTTATTACAAAGCATTAAAAAGTGTTAATCAAAAGACTTTAGATTTAACAAATTGGCTTGAGTATTTTTGCGAAGGCGTGGCAGTAAGCACAAAAGCAGTTGAAAAGAAAGTTTTAGTTTTAACTGGTGGCCAGAGAAAAGAAAAAGAAGCCGAGCAGATAGCATTAGGTTATAAGCAAATAAAAGTAGTGGAGTTTTTACGAAAAGAAGGGAGAATAACTAACAGACAGATTAGAGATTTATTAAAGGTGTCTCACCAGACAGCACACAAGATTTTACAGAGCCTTATTAAAAACAAAGTGATTAAGCGGGTAGGCAAAGGCAGAGCAACTTATTATATTTTAGGTTGATGATTATAATGATTTTAGGTTGACGATTAGCCAGAAATGGCTTAAAATCCTTATAGATAATAGTTGACGATTTAATTAAAATTATGCCAATTACGGAAACAAAAAAGAAATGTAGGTTTATAAAAACAGACGGGACAAAATGCGAGGCGTGGGCTATGAGCAATAGCAATTTTTGTTATTTTCACAACCCAGATATTAGCGATAAAGAAAAAAAAGAAATACAAAGTAAAGGCGGAGCTAACCGAGCATTAACTCTTAAAGAGCCATTACCCGAGTTAGCTTTAGCCGAACCAGCCGACACAGTTTTGCTTATAGCGGACACGATTGGCCGAGTGAGGGCAGGGACGTTAGATATACGCACTGCTAATTGTTTGGGTTTTTTAAGTGATAAGTTATTAAAGGCTTTTGAGGTTAGTAAGTTAAACGACAGAATGGAGATTATAGAGCGAGTTATTTCAGAAAGAAAGGCCAAGTATTAAAATACTTTCTACTACTTTCTACTACTTTCTACTATTATTATCAATTTTATGGTTAAAAGAATACCAACAAAATGAAAAAAAATATAAGCAGTTTATTACAAAAAGGAAACTTAACGCCGAAAGAGCGATATTTGCTTTTGATACAAAATGATGTGATTAGGGAGACGACAGGCAAAGAGCCTTTAACCGAAGCCGACAAGAAAGGATTAGAAAGCTGGCAGGCAAAGACCAACGAGGAAACGAGAGAATGGAATAAATATAATGAGGGCTGGAAGTTAAGCGGACGAGCGGGGATAGAAACAGAGTTTATTTATTTTCAGACTTTAGCCAACCATCACAGAAAATCTTTTATAAATATGAGTTTAAACTTTTACCCACTTTACCGAGACGCAAAACGGCTTATAAAAACATTAGAAAAAATTAAAGTAGTGAACATAAAAGAAGCAATAGAGATTACTAACAAACAGCGAGAGCAAAAATTAAAAAACGGATTAGATTTTGATGATGCCATTTACCAGTTAGCTTTTGAAAGTTTAAGCAAGGATTTAAAGAAAAACATTTTAGCTTTATACCAAGACGCAGAAACCGAGACAGATTATTTAGACGAGCAAAAAATTATAGCTGATTTATTTAATGGTAAGGATAAGCTAACCAAAGAAGCTAAAGAAAAGTTAGCAGAGTTAGTAGCAAGTAAAAGCTATAACGCATACGCTAAAGAATATCAGTTTTACAATTATTTTGCGTGTATACCAATTTTAGAAGTGGCAAGAAGATGGGCGACAGAGAAAGGATTAAAGCCGACAAGAAAATACAGCGAAAGAGTAAAAGAAGCATTAGGGGAAGTGGCGAAAAAAGTAAAAATGAGCGAGGACGAAGCTAAAGAAAGATTGTTTTTAGAGGACGAGTTAAAGGATATTTTAGATAATTACGCCAGAGACAATAAAACAACAGTAGAAACGATATTAAAAGAAGTTTGTTTAAAATGGCTTGATGAGGATTTATTTGAGCAATACACGCCGTTAGTTATATGCGAAAAAGAGCTTTTAAATAAGTGGTTAAAAACCAAAGATGAAGCCAAATCCACACTTAAAAAACTTATAGACAAAGGCGAGCTAAAAGTTAGAGAGCGGACAGCAGGCGAGACAAGACAGGACACTTTTATTAACGAGTTAAAAGAGCAGGAATTACATAAAAGGGTTTTAGGTAAACAATATGCCAGTAATAAAATCATTACAGGCGAGAGCCTTTATAATAGTTTTAATAAGGGCAATTATGAGTTTATAAAAGATTTTAAAGAGAGAGCGGACGAATACAACGCCAATTTAGGATTAGTTTATGCGGACGACGACCCCGAGCATAAGGGCGACAATTTAGACAGAGAATTTTTAATAGCAGACAAAAACAAATTGGGCGAATTAAAGATTTTTAGCATATTTGGCATTACTACGCAGAGACTAAAAACGATTTTTGAGGCAACGCAATTTATTAAAGAGACCAAGAAAGATGGTGAAGTTATTTTAGATTTTAACAACGAGAAGATTAAAAAGATTTTTAAAGTGATACGAGAAAGTTTAATTGATGGCTATGCCAAACTTTTGGCTTTTGAGGAGATGTTTAAACGACTATCAAAGATTTATGAAATAGATTTAACATTTTTAATTAGCAAGCGATTAAAGGACGTTGGCAGTTTTATAGACCAGCATAACGACGCATTAAGCACGGCAACGGGACAGAAGCTACACGGCGGAGAAGATAACGTGAAAATAGAAAGCTGGTTTATTGAACCCAAAGAAGTTTTAAAAATGAAAGACGATTTGTTTATTGATAAAGATAAAATACTACCTGACATAGAAACTAAAGAATTATGGACGCAAAAGTTTAGCGATATTTTTACAGAGTTTTAATTTTATGAGCAACCAAAAGAAAACAAACAAAAAACAAGAAGTCTATAAAAACCCAAAATCTCTTGAAGAAATACAGCGTAGCCTTTTTCAAAGCACGGGATTAAGAGATAGAGACTTTAAGGGTTTTACAAAAGAGGGGCAAGAGGAGTTGGCCGAGTGGGAGATTATGGGTGGAACGGCAAAATACCCGAAAAGCAAACAGAATAAAA
>Ga0307992_1002567_pt1 | contig 10279 bp, 5 predicted proteins | sample EllFjometagen133_FD_203162 | JGI IMG/M metagenome (GOLD analysis project Ga0307992, IMG submission 203162) | Marine microbial communities from Ellis Fjord, Antarctic Ocean - #133 | ecosystem: Environmental > Aquatic > Marine > Unclassified | place: Southern Ocean | collected 2014-10-08
CATACTGCTCCTGAGAGAGCAGGGGTTTAATCAAAACTTCACAAACTTCCGGAGTTAGAACTGGGGTGTTTTCAACCGGCGACAACTCGCCATCTAGGCGAAAATAGGGCTCAGTGCCAGCAACAATATGTAAGTCAGAACCTTCTAGCTGGACCAGTTGGTCTAAAATGTCAAAAATATTCATAAGTAGGCCTGTCTACCGGTAGGTAGATATTAATTTAATTTTATTATTAAAAATCATAGTTTTGCAACCTCAACCTCAAAACACGCTCAGTCACGCCATGGCTGAGCGGAAATGAGTAAATTCTCATCATATCATTTTACCTCAGCTACCCTGAGCACCTCTTCAATTGTAGTAATGCCCTCTAAAGCTTTAATATAGCCATCTTGCTTCATTAACATCATGCCACTTTTCATTGATAAATCTTCCAAATCATCAGCCGGAGCTTCACTGTTAATTAAAGCTTTAAGTTCATCGGTAATATCCATCACTTCAAAAATACCGATTCGACCGATATATTCCGGCTCAGTTTGAGGGCGATCCTCACGAGCTCTGAAAAGAGTAATTTCATCCGGTTTTTTACCATGCTGAGTGCACCAATTATCGAAATGTTTACCCAAAACCTGTTTAATATTTTCAGTCATCGCTGGGTCCGGTTGATACTCTTCTCTGTACTGAGGATTAATCCGGCGCACTACTCGCTGACCCATCACTAAAATTATTGCTGAAGATAATAGAAAAGGCTCAACTTTCATATCCATCAAACGAGGTAAAGCCCCGGCAGCAGAATTGGTATGAAGGGTAGAAAAGACCAAATGTCCGGTTAGAGAAGCTTGCACCGCTAGTTCAGCCGTTTCTACATCACGCACCTCGCCGACCATAATTATATCCGGATCTTGACGCAGAAAAGAGCGCAGGCCATTAGCAAAAGTTAGGCCTGCCTGAGGATGAACTTGTACTTGAGTGATCCCTTTCATTTGATACTCAACCGGATCTTCCAAAGTCATAATATTGACTTTGGGCGTATTAATAATGTCTAAAATTGAGTACAAGCTAGTGGTTTTACCGGAACCGGTTGGCCCGGTAACCAAAAAGATGCCATGAGGAATTTTTATTGATTCTTTAACTAATTGTAAGGATCTGCCACTCATGCCTAATTCTTCTAAACCGGGCACATTGGCGTTCTTTTTTAATAACCTCATCACCACCTTCTCGCCATGAACACTGGGCATGCTTGATACACGCAAATCAACTTCCTGATTATTAGCTCGATAATCAAACCTTCCATCCTGAGGCACGCGCTTTTCATCAATCTTTAGTTCTGCTAAAATTTTGATCCGTGAAATCACTGCGTCATGTACAGATTTTGGCAAAATTAGTTTTTCATGTAAAATGCCGTCGATACGATAACGTACTCTAGTTTTGTCAATCATTGGCTCGATATGAACATCTGAGGCGCGCGATTGCATCGCATACTCTAAAATTGTATTAACAATTTTATTAATCGGAGCCGCGCGCACAAAACCACCTCGGCCTGCTTGCCGATCAACAATACTTGTTTTCTTAGCATCAATAGTGCTGGTTTCTTCAAGAGCTGCGGTTACATCAATCGATAAATCTTGAGCATATCTCTCTACGATCAGACGTTTGATTTCTGACTCTAAACCATAGTACGCATCTAACTTATAACCGGTTTTTTTTTCAATAAAATTAATGGCCGGAATGTTGAGCGGATCAGCCATCACTACTTTTAATTTTTTAGCTTCACGATCAACCGCGAACGGTAATACCTGATAGCGCTTAGCTACACTTTCATCAACTAAAGTTAGTGCTTCCGGAGAAGCGCCCACCTCGGTCACGCTGACAAATGGAATTTGATTTAATTCTGATTTAGCCTTGGTTAGTTCGAGCTCTGAAACAGCTTCACTTTCTTGGAGAATTTGGATAATCGTTTTATTAGATGTCAAGTGAGCATTATTAATCTCTTGAGCTTGAGCTATGGATAAAACTTTGTTTGTGACTAAAATGCCTAAAATGCCGGGCAGGTTTGATACATCAGCCGCTATGACTGTTGGCGCTTGGTCTGATAATCCGGGAGTTGGTGACAGACCAGCATTTGGCTGATTAATATTTTGGGCAGGCATATCTTTTTAATTTTTTAAACTGGTGTTGATATTAGAAGTAGAGAAGTAGTTACTTATCCAGACTAATGCCAATACCAACACCATCAAATGGCTATATTACAATTATAATGACACAAGCGGCTCTTGAAAAAAAGATCTAGTCGCAATTTTTACAACAACCATGACTCAAAACCAGCCGTCATCTACACCAAATTTAAACTCAACCATTTTAGCCATTGGCGGTGAGCGAGATCATCAGTCAATCACTTTAGCTTATCTAACAACTCAAAATTTAATTCAGCCAGACCAACTACGGCCGGATTTAATCTGGCTCAACCAAGCAGGGGAAAGTTTAAAAATAAAAACGGTTAGGGAACTCATTGCCCAATCTAGCTATGCTACTTACAGTCAAAAAACTCGAATCTTCGTCCTCTTACACGCTGACAATAGTTCCTCGCCGGCTCAAAACGCACTGCTTAAAATTATAGAAGAACCACCAGCTAATACTTTAATTATCTTAACTGCCAATCACCCAAAACAGCTTTTGCCTACCATCCAATCGCGCTGCATTTTGATTCATACCAATCAACTTGAAAACAAAAAACAGACCGATCAAACTAACAACTTAACTCAACCAGACTCGGAAGAAATAACGGCATTGGCACAACAACTTCTAACACCAGCTACTTTTACCCACATCAAAGCCATTGCCTTGGCCGAGCAATACAAAAACCGCGACGAAGCCATGCAATTAATCATTAAATTAATTAACTATCTTCATCAACAACAACAGCTCCAATCAACGGATAGATTAACTCAAGTTCTAAAAATGTTATTAGCTGCCTACAATGATCTTGGCGCTAATTTTAATGTCAGGTTGACCTTAGAGCATCATCTTTTTGAGCTGTGTCAAGTTTAATTAAATAAATTTTTCGCCATTTTAAGCTGAAGTTTGGGCTAAAGTTTTTCGTAGATTAGCCTCATTTTTCACAACTTCAGAAACGGTCTTTTTAATAACCTAAGCCCATTACTTCCACTCTCAAACCCTGTTATAATAAAAGCTGTTAGAGCCCATTAAACTAAACTGATTCCAGATCACGCCCACAATTTTTATTACCAGACAGCACTAAATTGATTTGATTTGATGCGTAAACTGTGATACAAAAAAGAGTCTGATAAACTTGTGGCTAAACAAGAAATGAATTAATTAGAATAAATTTTAAAATATTTTCTTAATTATTAAAATTTTAAGCAAAAAAATAGAGAAGCTAGCAACTAATCAACGAACTACCAATGGCAACCAAACAAGACTTACAAGCCTACCAAGCAACTGATATTAAACTTTTAGAAGGTCTTGAACCGGTCCGTAAAAGACCCGGTATGTATATTGGTTCCACTGATAGTAAAGGTTTACATCATCTAGTTAAAGAAATTTTAGACAATGCGGTAGATGAAGCTATTGGCGGCTTTGGTAAAAAAATTGAGATATTTCGCTCCCCCTTAACTGAAGATGAAAAAGGTTTGGCAAAATCTAACGATTTAGGCAATCAGTCAATTACTGTGGTTGACAACGGTCGCGGTATTCCAGTTGAAATTCATGAAAAAGCTGGTGTCTCTGCTTTAGAGGTCGTCATGACTAAACTTCACGCTGGCGGTAAATTTGAAGAAACTGCTTATCAAGCATCGGGCGGTTTACATGGTATCGGCTCATCCGCTGTTAACGCCTTATCCGGTTTAATGCAAGTCATTTCCAAACGAAATGGCAAATACTTTTATCAATCTTATTCTAAAGGAGATCCGCATCGACCAGTCACAGAAATCAGTAAAAAAGAAGTGGTCAAGCTTTTTCCCAATCAAACTCAAACTTATCTTAAAAATGATAATGGCACTTTAGTTCACTTTATTCCGGATAAAACTATCTTTTCGACTACTAATTTTAGCCACCAAAAAATAGTTCAAATTTTAAAAAATCGAGCCTACCTAATGGCAGGTATTTATTTTACTTTGACTGATCGCATTGCCAACGTCTCAAAGCATTTTTATTACGAAAACGGTATTAAATCTCTAGTTGAACATCTCAACATGGGAAAAAATGTTATTAATAGTGTTTTTTATGCCAACGACACCTGGGAAGATAAAGAAAGCGGCAAAAAAATGGAGGTGGAAATAGCGCTCCAATATAATGATTCATATCGCGAAATCATTGATAGTTTTGTTAATGTGATTAACACTCCAGATGGTGGTACTCATGTTAATGGCTTTACTTCTGCCCTTAGCCGAGTCTTAAGAGAATATTCGGAAAAACATGAGCTCTTACACAAAGGCGAAAATTTTGTGTCCAATGATATCAAAGAAGGTTTAACTGCGGTGGTGTTTATTAAAATGAGTTCCAACGACTTGCAGTTTGAATCTCAAACTAAAACTCGTCTAAATAACTCAGAGGCTCAATCAGCTGTTTATCGAGTTTTCAAGGAAAATTTTGAAACTTATCTGGAAGAAAATCCTAAAGAAGCCAAAGCGGTTGTCGAAAAAATTCTTTTATCAGCTCGTGCTCGTCTAGCGGCCAGAGCAGCTAAAGATGCTGTTACGCGTAAAGGTGTCTTAGAAGGCACTTCCTTGCCCGGAAAATTATCTGACTGCCAAAGCCGCAACCCAGAAGAATGTGAGATTTACATTGTTGAGGGCGACAGTGCTGGCGGCAGTGCCAAGCAAGGTAGAGATCGTAAATTCCAAGCTATTTTCCCTTTACGCGGCAAAATTTTAAATACAGAACGAGCCCGCCTTGACCGAATGCTTAAAAGCGAAGAAATTAAAAATTTAATTATCGCCCTTGGCGCTGGCATTGGTGAAACTTATAACTCAGATAATTTGCGCTATCATCGCATTATTTTAATGAACGATGCCGATGTTGATGGCGAACATATCACCACTTTAGGTTTAACCTTATTCTATCGCCATCTCCCAAAAATCGTGGAGGAAGGACATCTCTACGTGGCCTTGCCACCTTTATACAAACTTTCTTATGGCAAAAAAGAAAAATATGTTTATTCTGAAGAAGAAATGGAGCAAGAAGTTAAAAAAGTCAAAGAAAAAAATCCTGAAACAAAAGTTGCCATGCAACGGTATAAGGGTTTAGGCGAAATGAATCCGGATCAACTTTGGGAAACCACTATGAGTCCGGAAACTAGAATTCTTAAAAAAATTACAATTGACGATGCCAAAAAAGCTGATCTAACCTTTGAAGTTTTAATGGGCGATAAAGTTCCGCCACGCAAAAAATTTATTCAAACCCATGCCCACATGGCAGAACTAGATATTTAAAATTAAAACTAGTAACCTGATACTAACTAATAAATAAAAATAACCATGCAAAAACTCACCGTTTTAATCGAAATTCCGACAGGCTCAGTGGTTAAATATGAGCTTAATGAAACAACTCATCAAATTTTTGTTGATCGTCTTTTACCAACCGCCATGGGTTATCCCGTTAATTATGGTTTAATTGAAAATACTTTAGGTGAAGACGGTGATGCTCTAGATGCCTTGATTTTTATTTCTCAACCAATTATTTCTGGCGTTAGAATCGAATGTAAAATGATTGGCTTACTAGAAATGGAAGACGAAGCTGGCATTGATCATAAAATCATTTGTGTGCCAGCTAGCACCAAGATTGATCCGCTCTGTGGCGCTTGGTCAAGCCTTGATGACATTCCTCAGTCTAGCAAAAATAAAATCCGACACTTTTTCGAACACTATAAAGACTTAGAGCCAGAAAAATGGGTTAAGCTCAAGGATTGGAAAAATACTGAAACAGCTCAAGCAGTTTTAGCCGCTGGTATTAAACGCTTTAAGCAAGAGGAATAAGCGATTTTCTCTTATTTCACCATCAATCCATTAACTATTAAAGATTAAACAATTAAATTTATCATGTCATCAGCAGAAACAAATAATCAGACTAAAAAAACTGAAGTTAATCCAGCGGCAGCTCAAAATCAAGCAACGCCAACCAACGGCAACGGTAATGGTAATGGTAATGGCAATGGCAACGGTCATTTAATTGGCACTATTACTCAAACTAAGTATGGTCGGATTAAACACATCTCTATTGTCGATGAGATGGAAAAATCTTACCTAGATTACGCTATGAGCGTGATTGTTTCTCGTGCTTTACCCGATGTCCGAGATGGTCTTAAACCAGTGCAACGCCGAATTTTGTATTCCATGTACAAAACCGGCATTCACCATAGCGGCTCTTATAAAAAATCAGCTCGTATCGTTGGCGATGTATTAGGCAAATATCACCCTCATGGTGACTCGTCAGTCTATATGGCGTTGGTAAGATTAGCTCAAGACTTCAATATCCGCTATACGCTCATCGACGGCCAAGGGAACTTTGGCTCAATTGATGGTGATAGTCCCGCTGCTATGCGTTACACCGAAGCTCGGCTGGATAAAATTTCCCAAGAGATTCTCGCTGACCTTAACAAAGAAACGGTTGGATTTATTGATAATTTTGACGGATCATTAAAAGAACCGGTAGTCATGCCTGGTAAATTACCTAATTTACTTTTAATGGGAGCCGAAGGTATCGCTGTAGGTATGGCCACTAAAATTCCGCCCCACAACTTGACTGAAGTTTGTCATGCCATCACCGCCATGATCAATAAAGGTGAAATAAATATCACTGATAAACAACAGGCTCTAAATAAAACTTACAAAAAAGATCTTAGCCCTCAAGAGACAGCTGCCTTAGTCCAAAAGATTTTAGATACAAACCCGCAAAGCATTGCTGGTCGTTTTAGTTCCAATATCACTCATGATGAAATCATGGAACACATCAAGGGTCCGGATTTCCCTACTGCCGGCATTATCTACGACTTCAAAGAAATTAAAGAGTCCTATTCTAAAGGCAAGGGCAAAATTATTATCCGAGCCCAAGCTGAAATTGTTGAAAACGGTAAAAACTTTGAAATTGTAGTGACAGAAATCCCTTACCAAGTAAATAAAGCTCGCTTAATTGGAAAAATCGCTGATTTAGTCCGTAGCGACCGTATTGAGGGCATCCGAAATATTCGTGACGACTCAGATCGACAGGGCTTGCAGATTACAATTGAGCTTAAGCGCGGCTCTAGACCAAAGGTAGTCCTCAATAAACTATTTAAATATTCACAATTGCAAACCAGCTACCCAATGAATATGGTGGCGCTCAACAGTGAGGGCACTCCTCAATTAATGAATATTAAACAAGTCTTGAGTGAATATGTGCGCCATCGCCAACTAGTTGTGGTTCGACGCAACCAATATGAACTAATTGCTGATAAAAATCGTGCCCACATTTTAGAAGGCCTGCTTATCGCTTTAAACAATCTTGATGAAGTCATCGCCACCATTCGTAATTCAGCTGATACTCAAATTGCTCACGATCAATTAATGAAAAAATTTGGTCTGAGTGATCCTCAAGTTGTAGCCATTTTAGAGATGCAACTAAAACGCCTGGCTGCGCTAGAGAGACAAAAAATTGAAGATGAGTATGAAAAAATTAAGAAAACTATTAATAAAATCTTAAAACTTTTAGCCAATCCTCAGCAAATTCTAGGAGTGATTACTGATGAACTTGAAGAGCTAATTGTCCTCTACGGTGATAAACGCCGCACTAAATTGATCAAGAATAAAATTGGTGAATTCAATGAAACTGACTTAGTGCCTAACCAACCAGCTGTCATTGCTCTCACTAAACAGAATTACATTAAAAGACTAAATGTCAAATCTTTTAAGAGCCAGGGCCGAGGCGGCAAGGGAGTTAGGCTCAATATGAAAGATGAGGATGGTATCGAAACTTTGCTCACCTGCGAAACGCATGATTTCTTATTATTCTTCACCAATCAAGGTCGAGTCTTTAAGCTGAGAGCTTATGAAGTGCCGGAAACCAACAGAACTACCAGGGGTACAGCCATTGTTAATCTTCTCAGTCTAAAACAAGATGAAAAAATCCAATCCATTCTCACTCTTAAAGAGAAGGGAGATCAGAACAAGTTTATCACCCTAACCACCAAAAATGGTTTAGTGAAGAAAACAGCAGTCAAATTATTTGATAATATTAGGGCCACCGGTATCATTGGCATCTCTTTAAATGAAAATGATGAATTGGTTAAAGGCCAAATTACCGACGGCAATCAAGAAATCTTCATGGCCACTAAAAATGGTAAGTGCATTCGTTTTAAAGAACAAGAGGTTAAATCCTCCAATCGTGATACTAAGGGTGTCAGGGGAATTAGCCTTAAAAAAGGTGACTATGTAGTTGCTTTTGAGGCTCTTGATGAAATTATCAAAGCTGATAAAAATGCCGCTATTCTGGTTGTCACTGAAAATGGGATGGGTAAACGAACTAAGTTAAAGCAATATCCTCTTCAAAAGCGCTCGGGCCTGGGCGTTAAAGTGGCTGATATTACCAAGAAAACAGGTCTAGTAGCTAGTGTTCGAATTCTCTCCAGCGAACACAAAGAGGTCGTGATTACGACCGAAAAAGGGCAAACTATTAAATTAACTAATGAAAAAAAAGCCATGCCCTTTCTTACTCGTCCAACTCAAGGAGTTATTCTTATAAAACTAAAAAAGGGTGATAAAGTCGTTACTACTGCCTTAACTGATGCGGGTATAATTTAAAGCCTTAAAATTAAGCTCTAGAAGGGTCGCCGGAAGCGATCCTTTTTTTTATAAACAGAAGGGGGAATTGTGGACTCAGGGGGACTTGAACCCCCGGCCTCTTGCATGCCATGCAAGCGCTCTAGCCAACTGAGCTATGAGCCCATTTTAATTAGAGGTTTATTTTATCATGCCCTAAAAAAATCCGTAGGCTTAAAATGACAGCGGCGCAAAAAGAAGAGGGGAGAGGAGACTAAAATAATTCTTCAATTCTGATGTACTAATTTATATTAAAATATTGAAGTTTATATTAAAGTAAACTTTGATATAAAATAAAATACAAGTTTACCTTTTGATTATTTTAGATAAACTCAATTAATAGCATTGAGCTACTTGAGTAAATTAAAAAAATTAAAAAAAATGAAATTAAAATAAGGACCGATTTATCAATGAAAGTGTTAACAACACTAAATTGGCAGACAAATTGCAACTCTGCTAAAATTTGAGCCCTCAAAATTGTGATTCTTTTTCTTAAATTTTTATCTTTTTATTCAATGGCTGTCTCAAGTCAGAATGAAACCGCTGATGAATCTTCCTTAGCTGGGGTTGAGTAATATGAGTATAGATCTGAGTGGTGGCAATATTCTTATGTCCCAATAACTCCTGAACGTCCCTCAAGCCGGCCCCATTGTTCAACAAATCAGTGGCAAAACTATGGCGAATTCCGTGAGGAGTTAACTTAACAGATAAATGAGCCTTCCGAGAATATTTTTTAACAATCCGCTGCACACTCCTTGAAGTAATTCTCATAGTTTCACCATCGTCTGTAATTTCCGGTAGTTTCCCAGCATAACGAATGAAAATCGGAATCCAATTATCATCACGAGACTGCAAATACCGTTTTAACCAAATAACAGCTCGATCACTGAGAAAAACCACGCGTGGTCGACGACCTTTTCCTATCACTCCAAATTCTCGCCTATCTAGATCAATCTGATCTCTATCCAAACCTACTAGCTCACTTACACGTAAACCAGTTGAAAATAACACCTCTAGCATCGCTCGATCTCTCAACCCAGTTTTAGATGAAACTGTCGGCTGACTCAACAACTGCCTAACTTTATCAGTTGATACAAATTGCATTGGTGTAGAGACACCCTTGGGTAAATCTACTTTTTCTGGATGTAAAACCGGTGCATCATTTTTTATCAACCACTTTAACCAAGCTCGAATCGCGATAATGTGATAACTCTGAGTTTTTTTTGACAGTAGTTTACCATGCATATCTTCAAAATTATTCAAATAAACTCGATATTTTCTAATTAACTCCAGATCTAGCTCTCTGAGATCATGTTTCTTTTGTAACTTAAACCAAGTAGTAAATCTTTGTAAATAGTGCCGATAATTTCTAATGGTCAATGGACTCAAATTCCTTTCCACCTCTAAGTTCTCGAGAAAATTTATTATCGCTGGTCCTGGAATAGTGGAAGTGCTAGCCATATTATTTTTGTAT
>Ga0307992_1002568_pt1 | contig 10278 bp, 18 predicted proteins | sample EllFjometagen133_FD_203162 | JGI IMG/M metagenome (GOLD analysis project Ga0307992, IMG submission 203162) | Marine microbial communities from Ellis Fjord, Antarctic Ocean - #133 | ecosystem: Environmental > Aquatic > Marine > Unclassified | place: Southern Ocean | collected 2014-10-08
TGTTTTCCGTTGGCTTATTTAATTTTCGCTTGCCAACTACCACCAAGATCAGCAATCTACTTCCCGGCATCACCTAATATGATATTGATAATCGTTTATTCTGCCTAGTATTCAATTGTCAAAGATCGGGGTTGATATCTAATGGCGGCCAACTTCCCTGTATATATGGTCGGTAGGTGTTGGCTCGCACTTCCTGGGTCGATCCCAGCCCTATCAAAAGGAGTTCCCGGTATTATCCTTTTGCCAGCTTCTGTGATTAAACAGACCGGAAGATTTAAAGTTGATTAGCTTATAACTATATACTAGCCGATGGTGGCGGGGTTGTCAAGAACTATTTAAATAAAAGTTTAATTTAAAATTAGCTTGACAATCGCACAATAATTATGTATCCTCATATCAAGTCACAAAATGGAGGGGTAAATATGAAATGGCGTAAATGGATTGTAATGTATGGACAAGATGAAGTTGCATATAAATTGCAAATTCATCAAAACACTGTACGTAATTGGGTTATTGATGGCGGTGTGCCGAAAGATGCACTTAAAAAACGCTTAGTCAAGTTGGCTAAAGGCGGGATTAAATATGAAGATTTCTTTAAGTAGGGCTGGAATATGACATGAAACCATTACCCAGAAACGACCAACTAGAAAAAGCCTATCTCGCTGGTGTGTTGTTGGGCGGCGAAGAATACCTCTTCCCAGCTCTGCAACCATCCGACTTTTACAGCAAAGCTCATGCTGAGATTTATGGTGTAATGGTAACGGTTGCCAGTGGCGGCCAGACTCCCAGCCTCGAATGGATGCAGATCAAATGCCCCCAACATGCAAAAACGTTACTGTCTATTCTGGACGTTGACGCGATCCCATCTCTTAACACTCAATACGGCAAACAATTAAAAGAAACGTCTACAAGGCGAAAGCTTATCCTTGAACTGACCGAAGCGGCACATAAGGCCGCAGAGGTTGATGATTTAAGTCTTTTTGTAGAACATACCGAAGAGCGCATCAACCGTATATCAACCGGTACTCATAAAAAAAGCGGGGTCTCACTTGATAACGTTTATGATGCTGACCGGATGCTGACCGAATACCAAGAGCATATCAACACGTTAAGAACTGGCGTGTTTAAGACCGGGATTAAACCCATTGACGACTCGATTAGAGGATTGGCGAAAGGTGAAGTAATGACGATTATAGCCCGGTCTGGCTGTTTCAAGACAGCTTTTCTACAATCGTTATTGCTTCGCTATGCAAACCAAGCAAACGGTAATTTGTCGGTATTTTTTAGCTTAGAAATGCCAGTTGCCTCAGTGGCCGAAAGGTTTGGGCAATCGCTTTTAGAAACGTCTGGGTTTGAGTTGGAAACACGTTGGCGTAATAGGGTGATGGCTGATTGGGAAGTAGAGCAACACCGGGCAGGGTTGCGCAATGTTATTGTCATTCCAACCCGCCCGAATATGCGGCAAATGGAACGATTTATCCCGTTAATTGAGCGTAAATATAAACGCCGTGTCGGATTAATCGGGATTGATTACCTGGGGTTAGTTGATGCACCAGGGACCAAAGAATATGAAAAATCAAGTTATGTTGCTGTAGAGACTAAAATAATGGCTAAAAAGCTCAAGGTGCCGGTGGTTTTATTATCCCAGCTCAACCGGTCAGGGAGTGATGGCAACCAGCGCGTGACAATGGACATGGCGCGGGGGTCAGGACAAATTGAAGAAGCCGCCGACATAATTCTAGGATTATGGAAAAACCAGAATGATATGGGGTTTGATTTGATTTGCTCAATCCTTAAAAATCGGAAAGGGGCGGTGGGTAGTGATATTAAAATTGATCTAGATCCAGCCCATTTGAGTTTTTATGGCGGTGACCTTTGGGAACAACCGAAGCGCGCAAGACAAAGCCATGAAGATAACGGTCTTTAAACTATGCAAGGGTGGATTTCCATACATAAAAAAATAACAGCCTGGGGGTGGTACACGGACTCTGACACAAAAGCTGTATTTTTACACCTGTTGTTAATGGCTAATCACAAGCCCGGGTGTTGGCAAAATATTACAATAAAGAGAGGACAAGTAGTGACTGGGCGCAAAAAGTTGAGTGCGGAACTTGGTATTACACAACAAACCATTCGTACTTGCTTAAATCATCTAAAATCAACCAACGAAATAACAGTCGAACCAACCAACAAGTTTTCTATTATAACTGTTTGTAATTACAATAGTTATCAGTCTGAAAACGGGCGGGTTAACCAGCAAAAATTAGAGGCTACTAACCAACAACTAACCAACAATCAACCAACAACTAACCAACAACTAACCACAATAGAAGAAGGAAAAGAAAGAGAAGAAGATATTTTACCCGGGAATCCGGGTAGTGATCTTTGCCCTCACCAAAAGATTATTGATGTTTATCATAAGTCATTACCCGAATTACCTCCTGTAAAAATATGGAGCGATGAACGGAAAAAACAACTGCGGGCACGGTGGAGGATGGGGGCGAAATATCAAACGGTTGAGTATTGGCAGAGTTATTTTGGATACGTTAGAGAAAGCCCGTTTTTGATGGGAGAGAAAAACGGTTTTACGGCTGATTTAGAATGGCTTGTAAAGAAAAGCAATTTCATAAAAGTTATTGAGGGGAAATATCATGGCAAAAAGTAGAAGTATAAAACCGATACCAACAATTTACAACGGTGTGCAATACAGATCCAAGACGGAAGCTAGATGGGCTTTGTTTATGGGAAAATTAGGATTGACTTATGAATATGAACCGGAAGGGTTTGATTTGCATTCTGGCCGCCGTTACCTCCCTGATTTTTATATCCATGACTTTAAGACATATTTGGAGGTGAAACCGAACGACATGGACATAGTGGAAGGGGAATATAGTAAATTTGAGGAGTTCGCAAAAGCGCACCAATACGTAAATTTTTGGATTGCATTAGGAGCCCCGTCTTGTGAGAGGGGTAATATTTTAGTTTTTGAAGCAGAAAGCGAGCATAATGGCGGTGGATTTTTTGAGAATGAATGGGAGAGGTATTTAGCCGAAGACCGAAAAGATGATGGTGTTTATTGGCTAGCCTACACAGATAAACAAAATGAGTATTGTGTGATGGGAGGGCAATTGGTGGGAGGGCCGGGGATAGTTACAGACCATGATAAAGAACCCGGTGTTTTTAAACATATAGAGAGAGCATATAATATTTGCAGGACGTATAATTTTGATAAAGAAGGTGGCATTAATGTTTAAAAAAAAATTAGCTATTGTTTGCCCTTTTCATAAAGAGAAAATAGGGTCCTTAGTTGTTGATTTAAAAGAACGTAAATTTCACTGTTTTGGTTGTGGTAAACACGGAACGCTAGAAGACTTAAATAAAGAATTACCAAAACACAGACAGATAGCTTTGGATGTATAAGTTAGAGCCAATATATGAGGGGACCATGAGCGAGCAAATACAAATCACGCGGCCTAATCTAACCAACAGCGAAGTTGAGCTGATAAAATCCGGCTTAATGATGTTGGACAGCCGAACGTTAGGTTTTGACGAAGATGTTAAGAATATTTTCCGCAAATTAAAACCACGGGGCCGGACACCGAAAAAATACGTTCAGGGGCCGGTGCTGGGGTCGAGGGGGCCGGTATGAAAACGAGCGAAGATCCAAGGTCGCTCCCGTGTAAAAATCCATGCTGTTGTTGCAAGTGCGTTAATCAATTTCCTGTTTTCGCGCACCCTTGGAACAAGGACCCGTTCAAAGGGGACATTTCAAAACAATTAGGTTGGGGGTGTCTGCTGGAGGGCAGGATAACCTTCTTTGATTTCGAGCATAGCGAATGTGAATGTTTCGAGAGGGGGCCGGTATGAGTTTTGACCTGTTATCAGTTGTTCTATGGAAACCGCAATTAAAACGGCCATTAATTAAGTTGCCGGAGGCTTACCAATGCAGTTGATTAACGGTGATTGCCTTGAGGAAATGAAGAATATACCAGATGGCAGCGTGGACATGATATGTTGTGATCCCCCATATGGGACGGTTAAAGGATTGGGGGATGGCGATGTTTCCCATGGGATGCAAGGAAAGACTGAGTGGGACGAAACAATACCACATGATGAAATGTTAGAAGAGTGCAACAGGATCCTACGGACAAACGGATCCTTAATATTGTTTAGTCAAGATCCTTACACCGCAAAGTTAATGACAGACACCCATAGGAACCTGCCGTTTAGCTACAGGGTGACATGGTTAAAAGATCATTTTGCAAACTCATTGATCGCAAAAAAAGCCCCCGTGAACTACACCGAGGATATTTGTGTTTTCTTCAAAAAGTATGACACTTTAAACCAGCACCCTTTGCGCCTGTATGCAAAAAAGATAATGGCGCATTGTGGCAGAACCTTGGAGCAGATTAATACAGACCTTGGACACCGAAGGGCTGAGCACTTCTTTTATGTTGATTCTACGCAATTTGGGTTGTGCACTGAAAACACCTATGACGCGGTAACAGAGCATTACAACCTGCACAATATGGTTGGGTTTTTATCGTTTGACAAAATGGCGACAATTAACAGACGGTTTAACAGATGGTTTAATTTACCAGAAGGTAAGAAGTACAAGAGCAACGTCTTGGAGTACAAGAAAGACTACACAGGCTTGCACCCAACCCAGAAACCTGTGGCGTTGATCGAGGATCTTGTGAAGACTTACACCAACGAAGGTGATACAGTCCTTGATTTCTGCGCTGGGAGTTTTACAACAGGTGAGGCGTGTTTGAACCTAAACCGTGAATTTATTGGCATTGAAAAGGATAAAACATATTTTGATATCGGGGTTAAAAGGCTTAATGATAAACTGTAGTCATTGCTTTTTATTTTAAATTGACATAGAACGACATAGTTGAGCAGGCCAACATAGTTGAGCAGGCCAACCGAGTTGAGCAGGCCAACCGAGTTGAGCAGGCCAACCGAAATTAAACAATAATATTTGAAAGCTGTTTTGCCTATCGAACGGCTGGTTATGAGGTATTGATATGCAGTTTGATAAACACGAATTAGATAGTATTTATTATTCGGTAAAAAAGGTCACAACCCTGTTTGAAGATGATTTAGAAATGCTCTATAACGGACAGGACGAAGAAACAGAGGGGATAATATCACGATATAAGGCACTACAAGTGAAGATCAAGAGGCTGTCCATATAACGCCACCAACTCAGCGGACGGGGCTGTTTCCGTTCCGCTGGAATAATTTGTTATCTTTTTGTTTATCTTGACTTTGCAAGTATATAGCAGTAAAGTTATGTTTAGGATTAACTAAACATAAAGGTAATGACATGAGTAGAGAAATTGTTTTAATGGATGGGAAAATGGCATACACAACGACAAGGATTATTGCCGATGGTTGTGAAATTGAACATAATGCAGCGCTTAAACTTGTCAAGAAATACACGGAAGACTTGAATGATTTAGGTGGAAGTTCTGGATTTGAAATCCGAAAGTTTAAGACAGGTGGGCGACCTGGTGAAGAAGCGATCCTTGACGAACAGCAAACGACATTTCTGATCACATTAATGAAAAATTCCCAACCAGTTGTAGCATTTAAAAAGAAACTCACAAAAGAGTTTTTCAAGATGCGTACTGCCCTTGCTCAGATTGCAGCTCAACAGAAAGATGCTAATTGGCTTGAGATGAGAAAGGATGGGAAAATAGCCCATAGACAAAAAACTGATGTAATAAAAAGGTTTGTCGAATATGCCACAGCACAAGGAAGTAAATCAGCTAATCGGTATTATATGGCACTTGCCAAAATGGAAAATTCGGCTCTGTTCTTTTTAGAACAAAGGTTCAAGAATGTTCGTGAGGTTCTTGTTATCCGGCAATTGATGATTGTGTCTATGGCTGATGATGTAGTTGAGAATGCGCTCACTCTTGGCATGGAAGAGGGCTTGCCGTATAAAGACTGTTTTCAGGTGGCAAAGCAAAAAGTTATTGATTTTTCTCTGCTCGCTGGCAGGTCGCCAATATTGAGCCTTGAGTTGAAGCAAGAGGTTTAGGAAGATAACCAAGTCAGTATACAGAAAAAACTCTGTACGATAACACTATTACGTGGGTAAATACAGAAAGGGAGGGGGTAAAATGAACGCTTTAGAAGACGCAAAACACAAACTAAATTTAGCTATTTGTGATTCTTACGGGGTGCCTGAAGATAAGGTCAGTGACGCGGTAGAGGCGATAGTCGAGGCGGCGGTTGAGGAAGCATTGTCGCGGAGGCCTCCGTCTCCGTTTGTCGGATTAAAACCGGTAGGAGAAAACAATGCTTAAACAAATTGCCAGTATCATATTGATTTTATGTGTAAGTTCAGTATCGTATGGCTGGGATTTAAGTAGCTATTTTCCTGGGCAGTTTTATGAATCTTGCTACTCTGAACAAATAAATCAATACATAGTGCCGCCAGCTTTTAGTGGCAGACAGCAAAGCAATGGTATTCTTATTGATTATAGGGATGGGGATACTCAATTATTTGGTCACGATGAGGCCACAGATCGGACACTATCCAGTGCTCTATACATCTCAGCTACCGGCACCGATGGAAATGGGGATATTGTAAATAGCGCAAAGGACATTCACGGGATCATGGCATATGCAATAGCACAAACAATCGGCTGGGATGTGAGAGGAGTTATGGCTTTTGGTGGCACTTCGGTGCAAGCCGGATCAGGGGTTGGCACAAATGAATTCTGGGCTGTACAACCGGTATGGTCAGTAGCAAAAGCAAAACAATTGGCTGGTGTTATAGCAGTAGTCAAACCAGATTATGCTGATTGCGGAGATAACCAATACTTTGCACTCTTAGGTATAAATGCAGGATCCAAACAGGCACAGACTTGCTTATTTGGAGCAGGAAGTTTTAATGATGGTATAGACCTTAGAGGTACTGATGTTGCTAGGGCGGGAATTAGAATGTCCCATAGTCCTCAAGGCTCCATCATTGAGTACTCTGATAACTGTTATTCATTTTATGTCGGGGGTACTTTTTATTTTGTTGTTAACGGTAAACAAGTCGCCAGAATCAAAGAATATCCTACAGATGACAATGATGTAGTTACAATTGGGTATTTAAAAGATCATGGGTTGATAGGAGAATGAAACGATAATCGACCTGAATCAGCAGGCCGCCGTTGATTAACTTTTAACTTTGTAAGCCGTTCGGCTCCGCTGGATGTGCTGGTTAGCACAAAGAAAGGAGAATTGATATGGATTACAAACGAGTAATAGAAGACTTCAACAGTGGGAAATTGGACAATAATAGCGTGACTTTGGTTATGGATAATGATGGAGGTTATTGGTGTTGTGCTTATAAAGGCAAAACTGAGGAAGAAAACGAGGCAATAGCTGATTTGTATAAAGAAAAATATGGATCACCAGAAGGCTACAAAGATATTGTGGATGTTCTGGTTGCCGCAGGAATTGTTGCTGAATGGTGCTAACGTCCAAAATAAGGAGCCACGCCCCTCACTGGAATAAAAAGTGGGGCTGGTCGTGGTCTGCTTAATTTTGCTTGTTATATAGAAAGAGATAATTATGATGTATGATGTTATTTATGCAGATCCACCATGGAAATATTCATTTAGTAAAAGCAATAGCCGCAAAATTGAGAACCAATACTCAACAATGACATGTAATGAAATTTGTGCCGTGAAAGTTCCTTCAGCACAAAATTGTGTTCTTTATCTGTGGGCTACTGCGCCGAAATTAATTGAGGCTTTAAAAGTCATGAAATCATGGGGCTTTACTTACAAAACGCAGGCTGTTTGGGACAAAGGCAGGATAGGAATGGGATATTGGTCCCGTGGTCAACATGAAATACTGCTCGTGGGTGTTAAGGGTAATATCAGTCCCCCAGAACAAAGGAAAAGAACTTCAAGCGTTTATAATTATAAGAGAGGTAAACATAGCAAAAAGCCTGATGAAATAAGAGATTTGATCAAAGAATGGTTCCCAGATGCAAGCAGGCTGGAAATGTTTTGCAGGGACTCTGTTGATGGGTGGGCTGTTTATGGAAATGACGTTGAGGACAGCATAGCTTTATAACAGGTCAATAAGTGGAAAGCGTCCACCGAAATTATATTGAGGATGAAATAATGACATTAATCTGCCTCACTTGTTGCTGGTATGACGAAGACTGGCCTTTTAAATGCCACAATGAACACATCACCTGCAATTGGAGAATGGAAGAAGGCGACGAAGCTGGAACCTGCACTGCTTGTGTCGGGTGGGTTGGGATGGATGAGATTAATGATACAGAGTTTTTTGGGTGAAATAAAGACTTGACATCTGTACTCTTTTATACTATATTGTATTGTATGAAGAAAACAGTGCAGGTAAAGCTTGACGAAGAAGTTATAGAAGAACTGAAAAAAGAGGCTGAGGTGAAAGGCCACTCGCTTAGTTCTTTGATAAGACTTGTCGTCAAGGAATTTTTGAAAACATTGCGGGGTGAACTATGAAGAAAAGTGTACTACATGAGTTGCTTGCTGTCGAAGGCGATCTGGAAGGAACACATAAAAAGATTCTTGAGGAAGCAAAGGTAACTTTTACCAAGAAAGCTGATCATTTTTTTGGTCAACACCGGAAACTTGAGGTCTTTGCTGATGACGGGATCAAGTACCCCGAAGAGTACAAAAAACTTGAGACCACGGTGCAACAGAAACTTGATTATATGATGGGTGCGGAAATCAGGTATTTTGATGCATTGTTGGGAAAGGAAGCCACCAACCAGACAGCTACCGCTGATTTGATAGTGGATGGTGTGACTATCGGAACAGGCTTACCAGCAACCTTTCTCCTTGGTATGGAAACACGCTTGAAACATTTACGGGCGGTATATGAAGTAATCCCCACGTTGCAACCTGGCGTTGCATGGGAAAAAGATGAAACAATGGGTAAAGGCATCTATAAGGCCACAAACCCCAACGAAACCCTGAAAACTGAAACCGTCATTGAGCCGATTGTTTTGTATGAAGCTACCAAAGAGCATCCGGCACAGATTAAGGAGGTATCAAAAACGCGGAATATCGGAAAGTATGTCACTACTATTTGGTCAGGGATGATAAGCCCCGCGCAAAAATCTATTGTTTTGAGCCGGATTGATAAACTTATCCGGGCTTTCAAACAAGCAAGACAACGGGCAAACATGACAGAAGTGGTCAAGCGCACTATCGGGAAAGAGATTTTCGAGTTCATTAATTCATAATAAAATTTGGGTACAGTATCAGTAGAGTTGTCAGTATAGTTTAACGTGATAAATCAGTGTATTGACCCAAAGTTTTAGCCTGAAAAGATAAAGAGTAAATTGAATTAAGCCCTAATATTTACGGTTGAGATAGCGGTTCGAGTCCGCTTGAGTCCACCAAACTGAGAGCATGAAAAGTTCGTGCTTTGAGTTTTATGGACTCATGGGAAAATGGAAATCCACGACTTAAGATCAAACTGAGGCTTAGTTTTAGTAGAAATTTATTTAAAATGGCACATTTATGTAGCTCAGTCGGTTAGAGCATACGCCTTATAAGCGTGTTGTCACGGGTTCAATTCCCGTCATAAACTATAAGGGGCTACTGGTAGGTTAACCAGTAGCCCCTTTTTTAGGCAAAAATTAATGTATGAGGGGTGAATATGGGCCAACTAGATAAGATGAATAGCAAGTTGCGGGTGTGTGCCCGTTGTGAACGGATTTATTGGGGCATTAGAAGTTGTCCTAAGTGCGGCTTTGCGAGCTATGGTGCTGTGTGGGTTTATGGAGGCTGGGTTAAAGCTGTCTGGCGCTGGGCAACCCGCCTAAGCTACTCCTAAGCAACAAGGTTTACTTAGTTTTTAAAGTGTTGAAATTACAGGGGGTTAAAACTAAGCTAAACCTAAGCTAATTGACCTTAAAGGAGGAAATATGAAATTGAAAATGATTTCTACTCATGAAAAGATCGAAGAAAAAACAAAAGAAATAACAATCTCAAATCATGGGATTATATACACGATAACATCTGATTTTCTGGGGATATGTATTACCAACGACAGTGAGCGCATTACTATCCGCTCCACAGATGATAAAAACAAAATAATCCTAAGCTAAACCTAAGCTATTTAACATTTGGAGGGAAAAACAATGCGTGATAATTGCAACGACTTTACTTGCCCAAACAAGTGTGTACCCACGCCACTTTTAATACAAGTTAGCTCAGATTATGAATTCGAGAAAGCCACATCGTTAGACGACAAAACACACTA
>Ga0307992_1002569_pt1 | contig 10277 bp, 4 predicted proteins | sample EllFjometagen133_FD_203162 | JGI IMG/M metagenome (GOLD analysis project Ga0307992, IMG submission 203162) | Marine microbial communities from Ellis Fjord, Antarctic Ocean - #133 | ecosystem: Environmental > Aquatic > Marine > Unclassified | place: Southern Ocean | collected 2014-10-08
TGCTTGAGAGCAAATATCCACTGCATTAGCTTCAACACCTTCTTCTTCAATTCCAAAAAAATCCAGACCAGGAGAATATTTTGGAGTGCAATTTAAATAACCCTCTTTAGTCTCTCCTAACCAAACACAATCTCCTTTATCTTCATCTAAACAATCATCTTCCTCTGTAAGAGAAACACAGCTTTGCCATTTATTTACTATGCAACCTGCAACTTTAAATTCTCCAATTTTAGATTCTAAACAATACTCTTGCCTGAAATCAGCACAAGGCTCAACAGTAACTTCTCCATTATAACAAACTAATCTAAAATATCTGCTTCCAGGCAGATTATCTTTAACACCCTTAGAATTTACACACCATGACTCTCCATGCTGATAGTTTTTTCCCTCATATCTGCAACTTAAATCCCTGCAAATATTAGTTCCATAATTTGGCTTAACTTTATCCTCTCCTCTTTGATAACTCTTACAAGTACTTCCAAGATAATAATCACAATTACCACAAGATGCAGAATCTGCATTTCCTGAATCAGGATTACAACTTTCAGATTTTGTTTTTATTTTAGACCAGTAAATTTTATCATTTATTTTTGAAGCATCATATATATTAGCAAGATTTCCACAAGAATCAATAAAATAAACCTCATCTTCTCCTTCAACACAAACTGTTTGTTCTGTTGGCCCGCAATTAGTTCCAAGAGATTCATCTGAACATAAATAATCTTTATGAAAATCTATATTTGTAGAATTTGAAGATTGCTGCATTTTTCCACAATCTTCTTGTGTTGTGAAAATACAGGTTTTTTCATAATCTTTTTCAAAAACACATGCACCTTTAGATTTAGAAGTTGATGTTGCAATGCACTGAATTTCACTTGAGATATCAGTTCTATAATTTGTTTCTAAACCATAAAGTGCAGAAAGTCTTTTACATCTTATTTGTGTTACAAAAGCCGCTTGATTTCCAATTAAACAACAACCTAAATTGCATTGAGGAATATCACAATCTGCTTCATCTTCCCAAACTCCTTCAGAATCTTCACAAACTTTTTGAGGTGTATTTTCCATACAAGAACCTTCTTGACTATCATAACAACACCCTAATCTACAATAACTTGTAGCTTCACAAGAAGTGGGAACTTTTCTGTGAGAATTATCACATTTTTCCAAAGGTGCATTTTGACACCATGCCCCATCAGTTGTTTTTTCACAACAATAAGTTACATCTGCTTTAACAACTGAAAAAATTCCAATTAATAAAAACAAAATTCCAAAGAACAATAATAAAGTTTTTTTCATTTTGTTCTTTTTTTGTTTATTAATTTCGTTTATTTCTTTTTTCATTCTACATATCCGGGGGGCCAAGCAACACTACGTGATGCAAATTGAAATTTATTTTTTGTATTTCTATTAGTTAAAATATAAATTGTGCTTCCCTCAGACTGTTTCTTTTTTTCAACCTTTAAATCTCTATAATAATTCATATAAGTTGTTGTCTCTGCATCTCCATATTTGGTTTCCCAGTTCAAGATACTATTTGCAATATTAACTAACTCATAAAGATTATTATTAAAAATAATTTTTATTGAATTATACATTTCAGTTTCTTCATTTTTCAGGGTAATAGTTTTATTAAATAATATACTAATTTTTTCTGGTAATAATTCAACAATTGTTTCTCCCTGACTTATATCAACATCATATCCTTTTTCTTCATAACTTTTTTTTAAATTATTAAAACATTGAACTTCTAAATCTTTTATAGAATTCTTAATTTCTTTTTCAATAGATTTCTTTAGCATTGGCTTTTGCATTACACAGGTTTTATAATATTCCATTGTATAACAGAGATACTCTATTTTTTGATTATTATAAAGAATATAATGTTCAGGAGCTAAACTTCCTCCTTGTAATGAAATTTTATTTATATTTTCTTTTAATTCTTTTTCCATACAAGATTGGATAAAAAGATAAGGATTTTCTTCTTTTGGAACAGGGGAAGTGAGTTTTGGATAAAGAAAATAAATTAGCAAACCAATTAAAATAATTAATATGGCAATTATAATAAAAATAGTAACCTGTGCTCTTTTATTTTTCATTTTTTTGTTAAGTTAAAGAGGTTTATAAATTTTGATAATTATTGAGTTTTAATTTTAATTGCGCATCCTGGATTTAAATTATCCCAAGAATCTTTACACTTAATATGATAAGTTTTTCCAGTTTTCCAATATATTGAATGTTCATCAGATAAAGCAGTAGTCATATCTTGTATCTCCTCTGTTTCAAGATTAAAATCACATGTGCTAAAACTAGAATAACATTCTGCTTTCTCATCTGTTATAATTACTAATTCATTTCCTTCATAATAAGCCCTTATAACTTTTGGGGCTGAATTATCAATTTTTAATTCAAAATTAATTTTGTCAAAAACTATATTTCCTGCAGAATCTTCACATTTCACAGGAATTTCATATTTTCCCCTAATTAAATTAAGTCCTTCTTGTTTATGAATATTTGAAAAAGTATCTTTAAATTCTATCCAATCTCCTCCCCACTGATATTTGCAAACTGCCTCTCCATTTTCAGCCCCTCCAGAAGTTTTAATTTCTAAATCTAATGATACAGGTTCTGCATTTCTTTCAATTATTCCCTGAGGAAACATAGAATCTATACTTAATTTGCTATCTGAAGTAAATAAAGTATAAACAATATCTTTTTCATTGATATTTCTTTCACCATATTTTTCTATATCTTCTGGTGTTTTTACCCATGGCTTATCTTTGCACTTAAAGTAAAATTTATTTTCTTCTTCAGTTAAATTCGATAAAACAGCTGTGCATAACCAACCAGATAAAGGCACAAAGTCTAAATTTGTATTACAATTCATTGAATATCTCATCTCTTCATAATCTTTTCCAGGTTCTGTATCATACTTACACTCTGCAGGCTCTTCTTTTAAATAAGCTTTTAATGTAATTTTATCTGTTCCAAATTTTAAAACTGATTTATCTTTAGGCTCAAAAGAGGTTATTATTGCAGGAGTTTTATCTGGTTCTGAATTAATGCAAAAATTAACCATATAAGGAGCTATATTAAAATTCCCATGATAATCCTGACACTTTACATAAATATCCACATTTGCAAATTGCTCTTTTAAATCCCCTTGTATTTGATGAGGTTCTAAATCATTTAAATTAGGTAAATGAATTTCGAAACTATGATTTTTTGCAAAAGCATTTTGTTCATTAGAATATTTAGAAAATCCTTCATAAATTCCTTTGTTTTCAAAATCATATCTACATCTTGAATATTCATCTGTTTCAAGTGTAAATAATAGTTTAGTATTTTCTTGTATACAATCATTATTTTGTTTTCTTATCTCAACTCTTTTTACTTCTGAATTCTGAAATTGGTAAATTCCACTTAATTGATTTAATGGAGAAGAATAATTTAAAAAAATTCCTGGAGAAATTACAGGAGGATTTGGTTCATAAGGAATATCCACACAGGTAGGAGTTTCAGTATCTCCATTTAGGAATTTACATGCTATTCCAAGACTTGAACATTTATATTGAGAACAGGGTTTTAATACATTCTCATCACATCTTTCACAATCTTTACTCCCAATTGGAGGTTGCCAAGCCATGCATATAAACTCAACCTTAACTTCTTTTGTTTTTCCAACACCCATTATTATAATATAAGCCATTATAACTGCACCTGCTATTCCTGCACCAGCAGCAAAACCCATTACAAATTCAGTCATATACATATAACCTACTGCTGCTCCAGTTACCCCTCCTGCTAAGGTCATTACTTTAGCAGCATCTCCTGATATTCCAAACTTTTTGTTTAAATAACCTGCAAAAGCCATCCCCATTACAGCACCAATTGCAGCACCTGAAAAAGCTCCAGCAACATTTGTAGCTCCTGCTGCAGAAGAAGATGCTGGTACTTCTGAAATAAAAACACTGCTCGGAAAATATTCAGTCGCAGCAGCAGAAAATAAACTTTTGCCTGTTAAATAAGTTACTGCACTAACTAATGAACCTGCTGTTCCAGCTAATTGTCCAACACTATTTAATGTTTTAATAAACCCACTTTCACCACCAACTAACAATTCTGAATTTCCTACTAATCTCCCTAAAGACTTATTTAAATTTTGATGTTCTGCATATTGTCCTTCAACAGGTTTTGCATAATCTATATAATCTGTCCAATAAACTTCTGGAGATTTTATCACCTGGATATTATTAGTTCCATTTCCAACATAATTAATATAACTTCCACAATCTCCTACAGAAATACATAAATCATTCATCTGTTCTGCAAATTCTTTATTTCTGCAATTGCAATTTTTCTTACATTTCCAACTTCCAGCCCAATTTTTTTTATAAATTACAGTGCAGGTCTGACTTGCAGCAGAACATGCATCTTTATTTTTTTCTGGTTCTTCTAAACTAAAACCTTTTGGATATTTCCCAACACACACATCAAATTTAAAATTAGAATCAACATTAATATTTTTAATTACACACTGTGCATTTTCATTGCATTTTTCTTTCATTATAGATTTATTTTCTTCTGAATTATAATCAAAGCACATACTTGCTTCATTTATAACACAATTTGCTAATTTGAAACTATTTCCCCCTTCTTTTATTTCAGACTGTGCGCAAATTTCTCCCCTATAATCCCCACAAGATTTAATCATTATTTCTCCATCAATACAACTTCCTTTCCAGTGTATACTTCCTGGAGGGTCTTTTCCATCACCAATATAAGAATCATAAATACACCAACTCTCTCCATGTCTTTTTTTATTTCCCTCTTCATCTATACAATCTTTTGAATTATTAATTGCCTCAGAAACTTTTGGAGAAAGTGCAAGACAATCGATCTCTGTTAATCCTTTTTTAAAACTTTTTCCATAACCTCTTTCTAAAGATAATTTTTCGCATCTTTTTTCAGTTACAAACTTAACCTGGTTTCCTAATATACAACATCCTTTTTGACATTGTGAAACTTCTGAAGGATTGCAGTCTAGATTATTATACCAATCTCCTTTATAATATTCACACCTTTGTTTAGTTGCTTTTGGTGTGCATAACCCTTCTTCAGTATCATAGCAACATCCTATTTCACAACCAGCAGTATTCTCGCAAGTTGTTGGGAGTAAAGCATTTATACACATTTGAGGATTAGTAGAAGGTATGTCTTCACATATAACCCCGTTTATTGTTTCAGGACAGCAAAGAAGCATTAAACCAGTTGTGTCTGGCAAGGTTATATCTGGAAGAACAGGCTGATTCATTACAACTCGCTTACAACCCACATCTTCACAACTCCCAAAAACCAGAGACATTTTACAATCCATATAATCTGCAGAAACATTTTTACAAAATTCTCCATCTTCTGTTTCTCTACAGCAATAACCAGAAAAATCCTCTGTAGAAATAGTTATACTTGAATTCTCCACTGCTTCCTTACTACACTCTAAATCATCACATCTTTCAAAAATTAATGACATTGAACAGTTTGCATAATCTGCAGCAACATTTTTACAAAATTCTCCATCTTTTGTTTTTCCACAACAACAAATATCAGAAGAAGTGTCAGCAGAAACAATCAGAGTTTGCTTAATTAAGAAACTAGTTGCTAAAGGCAAAGTAATCAATAAAAAAATCTGCATTAATCCGATTATTAAAAAATTTAATTTTGTTTTTTTCATTTTTCTTTTTGAGCATAGATTGTCTTTATTTTTATCATGTCATTAATTTTAAATTTATTTATTTCAATTTTTTAACATCTTTTTAAATTCCGGGGGGGATTACACATGTTCTAACAGCAAATCTAAAATTCTCATTACTCTCCTTATGCAAAACAGAATAAATCTCTATTAAATCACTTGTTTTTATTGTTTTTATTTTATATGTTGGATAAAATACCATATATCCTGTATCTTCAAAATGGCAATATTTTGCCTCCTGACTTGTAATCTCTTGAACGACTAAAGCTAAATCATAAATTTTACTTGGAATAATTACTTCAAAATTTTCACAATTTGATGTTTGCTCATTTTTAGTTAATTTTAATTTAGCATCAATATCGATAACAACTTTTCCTTCTTTTAAACTAACATTAAATCCACTATATCTTGCATCAACAACATATGCTTCATCTTCTAGAGATAAAGCTAGACTATCAAAACATCCTTCAACTTTTTTAAGAATATAATCTTTTGTCTCATTTTCAAGATGAGTTATTAACACAGGTTCTTGATTTATGCAAGGGAGATAATTTTTTCCTGTATAACATAAATAGGCGATATCATTATAACCCTCCCCTGAAAATTTAAATTTTTTATTTAAGGTGTTATTTATATATCCCCCTTTTGATAAAAGTATTTCGACAGAATCTCTTACTTTACTCTGAAGGCATGTTTTTAAAAAATCATTTGGATTTATTTCAGATTCTTCGCCCCCTATTTTTGGGAAAATTTTTGATTTTAATAAAAAAATAAGAATTATTGATATTAATAAAACAAGTCCTATTATAATAAAAATTGTTATCTGTGCTCTTTTATTTTTCATTTTTTACTAATTTAATGATTTTTATCTATAAAAATTTTATATTCATTTAAAACCCATTTTATTATTAAAGAAATACATTAAGAATATTTTTAAAACTTCTTATAAAGAATATTTGCTCAAATCAAGAGAATATCTTTTTTTAAAATCAGATAACTTTTATTTCAACATCATCTATGTAAGCCCCATTAGAATCTCCATTACCCCCTGAATAAGGTGTTTGAAGAGTTGATGGATAAATTCTTGCAGGCTTAAATTCTAGAATTATATAATCTGTTGAAGAAGAAGTTATAGGAATATCTAATGATATTTTTTGCCATCTCTTTTTATAACTAGATTTTACAGGACCTTTATAATTAGTGCCACCAACAAATTTTCCATCAGCTTTTTTAAAAAAAACTCTCATAGTAACATAATCATAAGTATCTGCATATACATAAGCTGAAACTTGTAATTTCTTATCATAAAAAGATGAATCTAAATTTATTTTCTGCCTAATTATAGAGGTTTTAGTTGATTCTGTAAGAGGATCATGTTTAAATCTAAGACTATACTTTCCTGTGTGAACAATTTTATCAGAAATCTCAACTAACTCTCTTGGATTAGACCTTCTAGTATAAAATTGATATTCATCTTTTTTTATACTCCAACCTTGTTTTGGATAAAAAGCCCCATCAAAATCAAATTTACCCATTTCAAAGTTCCCATTTATTATTTTAATATTTGATAAACTATATGTTTTAGGGGGTGTTTCTGGTTCAGGAAAACATTTCCCTTCAAAACACCCATTATTACAAACTACTCTTTTATAAAAATCAGGATCATATTTTCCATCTATTTGTTTATAACCTTCATAAGTTTTTTTATCTGTGCATACAGATTCATATAATATTGTTTCACTATAACAACCATCTCCTATTTTTTCTCTAGGACGATTATTATTATGAGTATAATCATAAGGAGGATTAAAATACCATGTAAATCCTCTTTTATATATTTGCTCTGATTCACTAAGATGCCCATCAAGAACTTCTACACAAGGTTTTTCTTTAGTTGGTTTTAATTCCTCTTTCCACTCACAACTATATTGAGTTATACACCCTCTCTCTTTTTTACAATACATTCCTTCAGGACAACCACAATTAAGGCAAGCGCTACTAGCTGCAATTCCCCCTTCTATACACTGAAAAACATCTGCCCCAACAAAATAACATTCTCCATTTTTTAAATTAGGATAACAATCTAATGACCTTTTAGGATCACTCAAATCTGCGCAATGACCATCACTTCTGCAAGTTTGACCTTCAGGACAACCACCACATAAAGAACATTCCTCTTCTAATTCATTATCACCATTACAAAACAATGGTTTTGTAGATGAACACTCTCTCCAAGGGGTTCCATCTTTACAACCTCTGCAAATACCAGAATATTCCTCGCAAATCTGCGACTTATAGGGACAACCACAAATACTGCAATTTGTTTGTAATTGCCCAGGAAAAGTCAAAATTCCATGTTCTTTATTTCCTGAATATTTCTTAACATTATTATCTCCACAATAAAGATATTGCAGTGCATAATTATTCACAATATCCTGGGAAGGAATTAATCTTAGAGAAATTTTAGATGCACATTGTCCATAAGGAGTTCCATCAATACAATTAATTTTTACACAACTTCCAAGAGGTTTATAAGCCCACTTAAATTCTTTCTCTCCCAAAGGGGTAGGATATCCTCTTTCAAATTCTTTACAATAGTATCCATTTTTGCAACCACACTTAAAACAATCTTCAATTAATTTCCCATTATTACAATAATAAGGTTTATTTGAAGAACACTGGCCATTTAATGTTTTATCAGAACACTGCCCAGGTATAGGTGCATCTATACAAATATTATGCTGGCAAATCATCCCTTCATTACACCCACAAAAACTACAATTATTGACTAGAATTCCATGAAAACAATATTCTGGTTTATTAGAAGAACATTGATAATTTAAAGTGTCATCATAACACTGTTCATTTACCTCTTCAACACAGGTTCCATTTAAACATTTACCTGAACAGGAATAACTTTTAACACCAACTGGGCTATCAGAATTTCCCGTACAAAAAGATTCACTTAAAATATTACCAGTGCAAGAATCAGGTAAGCTTATCCCCCCATAAGAAACCTCTCCAAAAAGATAATAATTTTTACCATCAGAACAAAACTCACTAACATCTGAATCAAAACAATAATCTCCCCCTATTTCATTTAAATTATAAGTATTATTTTCATAATTAAGAGAATTATTATTAATATATTCGTCCCAAAAATCTTCTTCATAATCTTCTTGTAAATTCCTTGAATCTTCTTGGTAATTCCCCCTAGGCAAAGTATCTGGAATTGTTATAATTTTATCAATACATTCAACACCAAAAAGTTTAGATTTATATTTACAATCCCCAAAACTTAAACACTCTTCTTTATCACAAAAATTAAAAAAACCTTTACCACAATCAGAACATTGATGATTAATCTCCTCATATTTTGGCATATCTTTTGAAACACAATCAGAAGCAGAATCATATTCGCAATTTCCCAAACTTAAACATTCTTTTTTATCACAAAAATTAAATAAACCATTACCACAATCAGAACATTGATGATTAACATTTGTAGCAGAAACAAGAGAGACAAACAAGATTAAAACTAAACCAAAAAATAAAATCTCTTTTTTCATAAATCCCCTAAAGAAAATAACTTTAAAAATCTTTTTTTAAAAATCTTTATCTTAAACTCAGACAAGCACTCGTCATACGAGTAATTTTTCTCTCGTGCTAATCCTCAACTCAGACAAGCACTCGTCATAAGAGTAATTTTTCTCTCGTGCTAATCCTCAACTCAGACAAGCACTCGTCATAAGAGTAATTTTTCTCTCGTGCTAATCCTCGGTCTCAACTCTTGGTGCTAGAACAAAATCTATTTCTACATGTGCAGACTTAAACTCCATTTTAAGGGGATGGTTTGCTGCAAATTCCATATTTATTTTTTCACAAATTTTTGCCCCTTTCATAAATTTAGATAAATATTCAAGACTATATTTTGCTTTAGCATCTTCTCCAGAAATTTTTGCTTCATCTCCAGAAAATTCAGATCTTGCAGAATTTATAGCTTTTGCTCCAAGAATAAAATTTCCATTTTCTTTTGTAAAATAACAGGCATCTGAAACTATTAAACAATCTTCTATTGAAGAAACTAAATCTATTGAGTTAATCTCAACTTTTGTGCTAAATTCCATATTCTGAAGTTTTGAATTAAAATCAATTTCCTCTGATTCAATCTCAATAAGATTTATTTTAAAATTTCTTTTTATCTTATCCTGAATTGTAATATCAAGTAAATTTTCTTTTTTCTCCAAAATTATAGAACTTCCAGAACCAGCTCTTTTAAGAACTTTTTTAAGATTATCTAAATTAATTCCCAGGGTTTCTTTTTCAGTTTCAAATTGCGAAAATGCACTTTGAGGTATTTTTAAGTTTATCATAGCAACATTTGCAGGATCAATAGCAGTGATACTCATTCCAAATTCATTTACTTTTAATCTAACTTCAGTAACTAATTCAGAAATAAGCTCAATTGCCTTTGATAAAATTAAAGGATTATCTAGTTTAACTAACATTATTTTTAGAAAAGGCCACT
>Ga0307992_1002570_pt1 | contig 10275 bp, 9 predicted proteins | sample EllFjometagen133_FD_203162 | JGI IMG/M metagenome (GOLD analysis project Ga0307992, IMG submission 203162) | Marine microbial communities from Ellis Fjord, Antarctic Ocean - #133 | ecosystem: Environmental > Aquatic > Marine > Unclassified | place: Southern Ocean | collected 2014-10-08
TAAGAATATTTTACGCAAAGGATTAATAATAAATTAGCGAATAAAAATAGGATATCGAACAAGGATTAACGATTTTTGATTTAAGAAGTATAATAAAATGAAGGTTGTTTTAAAAAAATTACGAGAACGGCAAAGCCTTCGTGAACACTTTCAAAAATATAACAATACTGTGAACAAACTTTTGTTTGTTTGAAAATAATTCATCGAACGAAATTATTCGAAACAGAATCTAAAATAGGTAAATTACTAAAAGAAGCCTTTGCATAACCCATTCTTATCAAATATAGTAACTTATTACAAATCTGCCTATGTTACAGCAGACAGGAAATTTCTGATTAGTTAAACAATTTTTATAATTGAATTTAAACTAAAACCTTATTTTGCATTTTTAACCTTAATAGAAAATGGCACCGTTGGAAAAAGTGTATCTAAGATTTTAAAACTTCGGAAGTTTTTATTAAAACTCGGCAAAGGCTTACTCTCTTTTAAACTTTTTGTAATAAATTCAATCTCTTCTTTGTTCAATTTACTCATTTTTATTTCCTCTTTGAACACTTAATTAGGAAACCCGCATCGGGTTTAAAGAACAATCGCCAACCTAATCGCCAACCTAATCGCCAACACTATTTAAGTATATAATGCAAACTCCTTCCTTTTCCTTGGCTTTGAATAACTTCCAATTTTAAGAGTTTTTTAATCTCTTTTAATGCTCCTTCATCAGAAAGTTTAAACATTTCCCTTACATTTCGGTTTGTAATCTTACCATTTTGATTTATAAATTCCACAATTCTCATCTGTCTTTCAGTTAAAGCAATCTGTCCTCTTTTGGCCTTTATTAATCTTTCACTGCTGAGTCTTATTACTCTTTCTTTAACTGCCTGAATACTTACATTTACACCTTCCGCAAAATATTCAAGCCAATTTGTAATGTCAAGAGTGTTTTGGTCAACGTTTTGTAATGCTCTGTAGTAAGCCTGCCTGTCTGAATCGTAGTAGTCATCGAGGCAGAAAAACTGTTTGGCGTCAAATCCTCGTTGATAAAGAATAAAAGTTGCTAACACCCTTGCTGTTCTGCCATTTCCATCTATAAATGGATGAATTCTCACAAATTCGTAGTGGACTATTCCTGCTTCAATTACTGGTTCAAGTTCTTTAGATTTTTCTGAATTAACCCACTGAGCCAAATCTTTTGTCAAGCTTGGCACATCTTTATTTTGAGGTGGTCTGAAGAAAACCTCCCCAGTAAATCTATTTCCAACTACAACATAACGATTACGATAAGCTCCACAATCATCAGGATTATCTAATGTATTTTTTGTTACCAACCGATGAATATTTAGAATGTCATTTTCGCAGATAGAATTTCCTTTGGTGAGATTATCAATATTGTTTAATACATTTAGGTAGTTTAATACTTCTTGTTTATCTTTTCTGATACCCATTATTTCTCTTCCGTTGGCTAATTCGCTGACATGTTCCAATGACAATCTGTTTCCCTCAATACTTGTGGATGAATGAGCGCTATGTATTATTGCTTCACGCCTTAACGAAACTTCCCATTTAGGAATTAAAGGCGAACTGAGAATTATCTCTCTTGCAGCAGAAATACTTATAAGAGAACTGACAATTTTATTCGTATACCTAAAATTTGGTTTAAACATTTTATACTCTATTAGAACTTAAATAATCTAAATTATATTCCTCGATCAGTCCGTCATCTGCAAAACTAAAGTATCTATTATCTCCAATGATAATGTGGTCAAGAATTTTGATTTGCATAACTTTACCGGCATTAACTAAATTTTTGGTAATATCTTTATCACTTTGAGAAGGTTCCGGATTTCCTGAAGGATGATTGTGAACAAAAATTAAACTTACTGCGTTATAATTAATTGCCTTTTTCATTATTTCACGAGGATAAACAACACTGGAATTTAGAGTTCCTTCAAATAGGTCTTCTGTGTTTATTAGTCTATTTTTTGCATCTAAAAATAATACTTTAAAAATTTCCTTTTCATTTTTTTGCATAGACTGAAATAAATAGTCATAGACTTCTTTTGATGATTTTAGTTTAATCTTTTTCCCAATGATTCTTTCTTTTAGATATCGTTCAGATATCTCCTGAAAAAGTTTTATTCCAAAGGCATTATGATGTCCGATGCCATCTATTTCCTGAAGTTTTTCCATTGGAGCTTCAAGAACACCTTTCAATGATTTGAATTTTTTTATTGATTCTTTTGCTTGTTGTTTACAGTTTTTTCTTGGCGTTCCAAGAGTTAGAAGCAATTCAACTATTTCATAATCATAAAATCCTGAAACACCAGACCGTATAAATTTTTCCCGTAATCTTTTTCTGTGGCCTTCTTGACTTTTTATATTCATTTGATTTTTTCTTATTTCCTTCTGTTCTTTGCATAGAGGTTTCCATTATCCATTTATCAATTACTTCTTTCATAGTTCAGAATTCCAGCTAAAATCCAAAAAGTGCAAATTTGGCGGAGAGGCCGGGATTCGAACCCGGGGTACAGGTATTTACCCGTACAACTGCTTAGCAGGCAGCCGCCTTCAGCCAACTCGGCCACCTCTCCAATGTCTTTTCCAACAAACGCCTAAATATATAATTGTTATTTCTAAATTACAATTATTTTATTTGTTAAATTGAAAATATTTTATAAGTTTAAGGGTAAAAGTTAGGAATATTTAAAATTAAGGAGTGCGATTATGAGAGAGAGAATAGAAACCTTTTCTAATCTTAATTTGACTTTGGAAAATTTGTATAATAACGGTTTGTTATTAATGTCTGGTGAAAGTGGTAATCCAATGGCAATTGGTTGGGGAACGGTTGGAATCGTTTGGCATAAATCCATTTTTACAATATTGGTCAGACCTTCTCGGTATTCATTTAAACTCATTGAAGAATTGCCGGAATTTACAATAAATGTTCCAACTCCGGAATTGAAAAAAGAAGTTGCTTATTGTGGAGCATATTCCGGACGTGATGTTAATAAGATTAAAAAATGCAATTTTCATCTTGGTAGATCAAATCATATTTCTGTTCCATATATTAAAGAGTGTCCGATTCATTACGAATGTAAAATTGTGAATAAAAATGATATTATTAATAGTGAATTGGATAAAAATATTATTAGTAAATATTATATTCAAGGTGATTTTCATTCTGTTTATTTTGGTGAAATATTAGGTGTTTATAAAGAAAAATAAAGGAGAATAAAATGATAGGGAAAATGAAAAATGATTTTCAAAAGATGTTCACTGATCTAAAGAAAAATGGATTGTACAAAGATGAGAGAGTTATTACATCTCCTCAAGGATCAAGAATAAGCGTATCTACAGGTGAAAAAGTGTTGAATTTCTGTTCAAATAATTACTTGGGATTGGCAAATCATCCTAAAGTAATTGAAGCGGCAAAAGAAGTTATGGATAAATGGGGATATGGATTATCATCCGTAAGATTTATCTGCGGAACCCAAGAAATTCACAAACAACTTGAAAGTAAAATTTCTGAATTTCTCGGTACAGAAGATACAATATTATATGCTGCTTGCTTCGATGCGAATGGTGGGGTTTTCGAACCGTTATTGGATAAGGAATCGGCAATAATATCTGACGAATTAAACCACGCTTCAATTATTGACGGTGTACGACTTTGTAAAGCACAAAGATTTCGTTACAAGCATTCTAATATGGATGAGTTGGAGAATAGTTTAAAAAAAGCACAATCTGCAAAATACAGAATGGTTGTTACAGATGGCGTTTTTTCGATGGATGGTGATATTGCTAAACTTGATAAAATTTGTGATCTGGCAGAAAAATACGATTCGCTTGTTATGGTTGATGATTCGCATGCAACTGGATATATTGGTAAAAACGGAAGAGGAACCCCGGAATATAATAATGTAATTGGTAGAGTGGATATTATTACTACCACATTTGGCAAGGCACTTGGAGGAGCATCTGGTGGCTGTACTTCCGGTAGAAAAGAAATAATTGAGACGTTAAGGCAGAGATCCAGACCTTATTTATTTTCAAATACATTAGCTCCGGCAGTAGTTGGCGCTACTTTGAAAGTTATGGAAATGCTAAATGAATCCTCTAAATTGATAACAATTTTGAAGCAAAATGCAAAGGATTTTAGAAAGCAAATGGAGGATGCCGGTTTCGATATTGTAAAGGGAAATACTGCGATAGTTCCTGTAATGCTTTATGATGAAATAACTGCCTTGAAAATGTCGGATATGCTTTTAAAAGAAGGTATCTATGTTATCGGATTTGTTTATCCTGTTGTACCAAAAGGGAAGGCACGAATAAGAGTTCAACTTTCTGCTGCTCATTCAAAAGAAGATGTTAATAAAGCAGTGAATGCATTTGTAAAAATTGGGAAAGATCTGGAAATTATATAAATTATGGAGTGCATTAACCCCTGATACACTTCGTTACGGGGCAGGTGTGTTAATGCGATGAAATAACCCTGACTTTGTGTAGAAATATTGGGAAAATAACCCTGACTTTGTGTGGAAAAATAGTAAAATATCCTTGACTTTGTGTAAATATATTGTTATAATATCCTTGACTTTGTGTGAGGAATGATGTTTAAACGAAAAATATTAGACGAATTAAATAAGTGGAAAGATAAAAGTGATAGGAAACCTCTTGTAATCAGAGGTGCTCGTCAAGTTGGTAAAACGACGGTTGTAAATTTATTTTCAAAGCAGTTTGATAAGTATATTTATCTAAATTTAGAAAATTCTGAAGATAGAGAAATCTTTGAGAATAATTTATCTTTTGACAAATTATTAGAAGCAATATTTTTTTTGAAGAATGTAAAAAAGAATTCAGGAACAATTCTAATATTTATAGATGAAATTCAAAATGTTTCGAATGCTGTTACACAATTACGATATTTTTATGAGAATGCAAAAGATTTGTTCGTAATTTCCGCAGGATCATTATTAGAGACATTATTGGATAAAAATATTAATTTTCCAGTTGGAAGAGTCGAATATTTGGTTTTGAAACCATTGTCTTTTGAGGAGTTTTTGTTGGCAATTGGTGAAGCTCCGGCAGTTGAAATGTTAAATACGATTCCTTTACCTGATTTTGCTCATAAAAAATTATTAGGATTATTTCACCGTTTTGTTTTAATTGGTGGAATGCCGGAAGTTGTAAAAAAATATACAGAAACAAATGATTTATTATCAATTAATACGATATATGATGGTTTGATCACTTCTTATTTGGATGATGTGGAAAAATATTATTCTACAAATAAGAATAGATCAATAATTAGATATGTTATAAATAATTCATTTTATGAAGCAGGAAATCGTATCAAATTTCAAGGTTTTGGAAAGTCAAATTATAAATCACGAGAAATAAGTGAAGCATTGCAATTACTTGAGAAAACATTTTTATTATATTTGATTTATCCAACGACAAATATTAATATTCCAATAATACCAAACAGAAAGAAATCTCCACGACTTCAATTATTAGATACTGGATTGTTGAATTATTTTTTAGGTGTAAACGAGGATATTTTTAAAGCAACTGATATAAATAATATTTATAAAGGAAAAATATCAGAACATATTGTAGGACAAGAATTACTGTCAACAAGTTTTTCATTTTTATATAAATTGCATTTTTGGGTTAAGGAAAAGAAACAATCAAATGCAGAAGTTGATTTTATAATTCAATATAAAAATAATGTTATTCCGATTGAAGTAAAGTCAGGGAAAACAGGTCGTCTTCGTTCTTTGCATCAGTTCATGGATCAATCATCTCATAAAATTGCTGTAAGATTGTATACAGAAAAAGTAAATATTGAAGATACACAGACAATAAATAAAACTAATTTCAAATTACTGAATTTGCCATATTTTTTAGCATCAAAAATTGATAAATATTTGGAATGGATGAGTAATGAATGATAAATTATGAATTGTGGAGAGGAAACCACAAAGGACACGAAGGAATCACAAGAAATTAAAAATTAAGGATTATAAATTAAAATATCCTTGACTTTGTGCAGAAATAATGATTAAATAACCCTGACTTTGTGTAGGAAAAGATTTAACTGAACAGGCAAGGATTTTAGATTTAAGAAATTGAAAAAAAACAGGCAAGATGCCTGTGATACATTAATTTGTGTTACTTATCCATTTAAATTCGAGCTTCATTTAAAAAAGGGTAACTACTAAATCGCTATTATTATTTATGTTAGTTTTTGTTAGTTGCAAAATATTAGTGAATTCGTGGCTTTTAATTTTCTCATATTTTTCAATCTTACCAACCAAAACACTAACATTTTTATTTCTTTTTCTTGCTCCAATAAGCAGAATATTTAATTTTTTCAATAAAGTATTAAGCACCATCTGTTTTTTTTGTTTATCTAATGATTCGTTATTAACAATTTTCTCAAGTGATTGAATTCTAAATCTATCCATTCCCCAATATTTTTGTGAAAGCTGATCTGAATGTCCGCCGTATTTTATAATTCCATATTTTTTTATTAAACCAACTGGATATTTTAAACTAACGCGAAGCCAATAGTCGTAATCTTCACAGACAGGTAGATCTTCATCAAATTCTCCAATTTCATTAAATAGTGATCGTTTAAAAATTACAGCCGAAGGACTAACCAAACATAATTCTAAACTCTTTTGAAAAATATTTCCCGCTATCTTTTTATGATATTTTTTAGGATCGATCCGTTTTCCATTTCTGATCCAAATTTCTTCCGTTTGTAAAATTTTCATATCAGGATTTTCATTAATGTAATCAACTTCTAATTTTAGTTTGTTCGGAAGCCATTCATCATCGCTGTCTAAAAGAGCTATCCATTCACCGATAGAATTTTTTATTCCGTTATTTCTTGCAACAGAAACGCCACTATTTTTCTGATGAATTACTTTGATATTATTTGAATATGATTTCAAAATTTCAGCTGTTTTGTCGGTAGAATCATCATCTACGACAATAATTTCTAATGATTTATATGTTTGATTTAATACGGAATCAATCGCTCTTGATATTGTACTTTCGCGATTGAATACGGGAATTATTACTGATATATTTGTCAAAATATCTTTAATTATTTATCATTATCTGCTTTTTCTTCATTAAGTGGATTGGGTTCTGCAGATTTTTGGGATTTGTTGTTTCTGCCATGAATAATTTCATCTAATTCTTTTAAACGAGGGAGATCTGATGAAGAATTAAGTCCGAAATATTTTAAAAAATCTTCTGTCGTTACATATAATAATGGACGCCCTGGTGAATTAGCTCTTCCTTTAACTGCAACTAAATTTCTTTCCATAAGTGTACTAATTACTCCGCCACTATTTACTCCTCTGATCTTTTCAATTTCAGGATGAGTAATTGGTTGTTTATAAGAAATAATTGCTAATGTCTCCAAGGCTGCATAAGATAGTCGAATTCTACCGGAGCGATTGATAAATTTTCTGATATATTTTTCATAATCCCTATGAGTTGCTAATAAATATCCACCGGCGACTTTCATTATAAAGAAACTACGATCACTCTTTTCATAAAAATTATTTAGATATTTAATTGTGGTACCCAAATCAATTTGGTGTCCCTCATCTAAACATTTGTCCAATTTTGTTTGTGTTATTGCTTCATCGGAAGCGATTAATATTGCCTCTACGATCTTTGCATTTATGTCAATTGTTTTCATTCATTTCCTTATTTGATTTTTTTATATTCATCTTTTACACTTAATTTCAAACGAATATTTTTTTTCAATTCCAAATTTTCAATAATATTCTTTGTGTTTTTTATTTATTCCTTTGTGCTCTTTGCGTGAAACTCCAATTTCCAATCAACAATTATTCTACTTTTTCTATAATAAAATCTTCAAATAGATCAGTTTGATAAATACGGATTTGTTGCGTTCTTATCATTTCCAAAATAGCAACAAATGTTACGATCAATACTACTCTATTTTTAATTGTTTTTACAACCGTTGAAAAATTTACCTTTGATTTCTTTATGAAAAATGTGTATAAATATTTTGTTTGATCATCAATGTTTACATCTTCAAGTTGTACTTCATGGGGAATTGATTCATCTGGGATTTTATCTAACACATTTTTAAAAGCCGTTAGAATATCAAATAATGATATTTTGTGTAATATTTCTTTAGCATCGATATTTCTATCAATATAAGTCAAGTTTGGATTTCTGTGGAAATATGAAATGTTTTCTTCTTCCAATTTTTTCATTTCTTTTCCCATCTCTTTGTATTGTTGATATTCCAATAATCGCTGTACAAGTTCATTTCTTGGATCTTCAATATCATCATTTTCACTTGCTTCGGAAAATCTCGGCAATAACATTTTTGCTTTGATGCTCATTAAAGTACTTGCCATTTCGACAAATTCACCGGCAATTTGTAAATCTAGAGTATGCATCATATTTAGATATTCTAAATATTCTCTTGTGATTTTTGCAATTGGAATATCATAAATATTTAACTCATCACGCTTAATAAAATATAACAATAGATCTAAAGGACCTTCAAAAGTATCTAAATTAATTTGATATTTTCTTTCCATTAAATAACTCAGAGTAAATTTTTAATATTATCGTCTTTTTCAATATTATTGATCGTTTTTTCAAGCAGTTCGGGTTTTTTACCACCAGCGATTGCCATGTGTGCTCTTCCGCCACCACCGCCACCTAACTTTTTACCGATTTCACTAACGATCTTTCCAGCTTTTATGCCTTCTTTTACCAAATCATCGGTTACTACGCATAAGACCTGAGGTGCAGAATTTATCACTGTTCCGAAAATTGCAACTGATGATTTGAGTTTTTCTCGCACTTTGTCGCCAATGTTCTTTAGTTCATCGACAGAACTTACTTCAACTATATTTAAATATAAATTGTGTCCATTTATCTTTATTGGTGATTTGATATACTCGTCAACTGAATATTCTATAAGTTTTTTTCTCAATCCAGTAATTGTTTTCTTTAATTTTTTTCTATGTTTTAAAACATTTTCTACTTTATCTGTTATTTTACTTATTGGGGAATCCATAATGTAACTTAATTCGGTTAGTATTTTGTTATTATTTAGTAAGCTATTAATAGATCTTTTGCCCGTAGTTGCCTCAATCCTTCGTATTCCAGAAGCGACTCCGGATTCACTTTTTATTATGAAAGGTCCAATTTCACCTGTATGTTTTACATGAATTCCACCGCACAATTCGTAAGAGAAACCCCCGATTTTTATTGAACGGACATCTTTAGAATATTTTTCGCCAAATAGAGCCATTACTCCATTTTGAATTGCATCTTTATATTTTTCATTTCTTGAATTAACTTGAATATTTTCAATTATTTTTTCATTTACTAAATTGAGTATTTTATCTAAATCTTTTTCTTTTATTTTTTCATAATGAGTGAAATCAAATCGTAAATAATCAGAAGAAACGAAACTTCCCGATTGGTAAACATGATTTCCAAGCACTTCTCTTAATACCGCTTGTAAAAGGTGAGTGGCAGTATGATTTCTTGCAGCTTCTAAGCGAGCTTCTTTGTCAACAAATAATTTTACTGGATTTATATTTTTGTGCAATGTTAATTTCGACTCGATTTTATGTAGTATATCATTGCCTCTTTTTTGTGTATCAATAATCGAATGTTTTTTGCCTGAAATAATGACTTCACCTTTATCTCCAACTTGTCCACCCGATTCCGGATAAAATGGTGTTTGATCAAATACCAAGTAAAAATCTTTATCTAATTGAATTTGTTTTAATAAATTTGAGTCAGAAGTGAGATTATCATAACCAATGAATTTAGAATTATGCTGTATTTCTCTGTTTCCACTATCTGAAGCTGAAATATTATCAATACCTAATGTTTCTGTTTCAATGATAGTTGGGAATTTTAATGTTTTTGTAGCCCCAAATTTACTTTTAGAACGAGCCATTTCTTTTTGTTTTCCCATTAATTTATTAAATGAATCAATATCAATGCTCAAATCTTTTTCTTTTGCAAGCATATTTGTAAGATCAACCGGAAATCCAAAAGTATCGTAAAGTTTAAATACATCAGTTCCCTGAATTACCTTGTTATTGTGTTTTTTTACTCTATTTGTGATATCTTCAAATATTTCCAACCCTTTATCCAGAGTCAATCCAAATGATTTTTCTTCACTTTTAATTACCTGTTGGATATGTTTTTGACGGTTAATTATTTCCGGAAATGTTTCTCCCATAATTT
>Ga0307992_1002573_pt1 | contig 10263 bp, 9 predicted proteins | sample EllFjometagen133_FD_203162 | JGI IMG/M metagenome (GOLD analysis project Ga0307992, IMG submission 203162) | Marine microbial communities from Ellis Fjord, Antarctic Ocean - #133 | ecosystem: Environmental > Aquatic > Marine > Unclassified | place: Southern Ocean | collected 2014-10-08
TAATTATTATCGAAGAACTTGACCCTGTTTTAGAAGAACAGATCAAAGCACTGGGCATAGCTGTTCATGGTAAAGATATTTTTTCTCCCTGTTATGAATTACTCCCTGACAGAATGAAGGAATTTGCCACGAAAGCAGGATTATTAAAAACTGAAAAATCACCTGAAAATAAATACGGTGAGTTACTGAAAAATCTTCCGGTTCGTTCTCCTGTATTTTGCCCTGGATGTCCTCACCGTTCAAGTTTTTACGTGATGAATGAACTGAAAGTGCCTGTAGCCGGTGATATCGGCTGTTATAATCTGGGTAGTATGCCTCCGTTTAATGCACAGCATACCATGGGATCCATGGGAGCCAGTATTGGTGTTTTGCATGGAATATCGTTGGCGAAAATTTCAGAAAATGCGGTATGCACTATCGGAGACTCCACGTTCTTTCATTCTGGCATGCCTCCTCTGGTAAATATGGTGCATAATGGTGGCCGAGGGGTCGTAGTCATCATGGACAACAGTAGTACTGCAATGACCGGACATCAGGACAATCCGGGTATCGGTTGGAACGTAACCAGGGATAGAAAGGCAAAAAAAATTGAAATTGAACCCTTGGTACGGGCTATGGGAGTGGAAAAGGTGGTTACCGTAAATGCTTTTAACGTAAAAGAAGTAAAAGAGGGTTTAGAAGAATGTCTTGAATTTGAAGGAGTGGCGGTTCTTATTACAAAGGGTGAGTGTATCTTTGTTTCCAGAAATCCAAAACCGGCATTTACCGTGAATACGGAGAAATGTATTGCCTGTCATACTTGTTTTAAAGTTGGATGTCCGGCGGTGGTTATGGACGTCATGAAAAACGAGAAAAATGATAAATTTAAAGTGAAAATAGATCCAACCCTTTGTAATGGATGTAGCGTCTGTTCTCAAGTATGTCCGACTGGAGCTATTGAAGCAACCCAACCTGGAAAGGAGAGTTTAGCAGAATGAAAGATATAAATTTTCTTATAGCTGGCGTAGGAGGCCAGGGAACGATTCTTGCAAGTGATATTATGGCAGAGATTGGAATGCTGGTCGGATATGATGTTAAAAAAACGGATGTTTTAGGATTGGCAATTCGTGGAGGCAGTGTGATAAGTCATATCCGGTGGGGAGAAAAGGTGGATGCTCCCATGTCTATGAAAGGAAAAGTGGATTACCTTCTAGCTTTCGAACCTATTGAAGCTCTACGGCAAATAACATTTCTTAATAAGAAAAGCACCATCGTTTTTAATGAGTACAAGGTTTCGCCGGTTACAGTATCTAGTGGCCTTGCAATTTATCCTGCAGATGATGTAATTGGAAAAACGTTGAAAAATAGTGCTAAAAAAATATGCAGTATAAATGCTACTAATAAAGCGGTGGACGCTGGAAGTGTAAAATCAATGAATGTTATGATGTTGGGGGCGCTTAGTCCATTTTTGGAAATTAACATTGAAATATGGAAAAAGGCGATTGAGAAATTTGTGCCAAAGCGATTTAAGGAACTGAATATAAAAGCTTTTCATACTGGTCGGAAGATTATGAAAAAAAAGGAGAATTTTATATGAAAATCATGGTCATCAATCCTAACAGCTCTGTGGATATGACCAATCATATTCGTAAAACTCTGGAAGATATTAAGCGACCTGAAACAGAGCTTATTGTTGCCTGTCCTGATAAGGGACCTATAGCCATAGAATCAGCTTATGATGAGACCCTAGCTGCTTTTTACTGTATGGAACTGGTAAAAAAAGCAAATCAAGAGAGATTTGATGCAGTGATTGTTGCCTGCTTTTCTGACCCAGGATTGGCAGCGATGAAAGAGATTTCGGATATTTTAGTCGTGGGGATACAGGAAACTTCACTGCATGTTGCTTCAATGCTGGGGAATAAATTTACTATTTTGACACCGATGAAAAAAAGGATTCCCAGCAAGTGTAATGATGTCTGGCGCAATAAACTTACCTTTAATCTGGCATCTGTCCGGGAATTGGGAATGACGGTAACCGAAACCGATGAAAAACCAGACCTTGCCCAAAAACGTATCATGGAAGTGGCTAAACAAGCTGTGGAAGAGGACGGTGCCGAAGTGATTATTCTCGGGTGTGCGGGAATGACCGGATATGCTGAAAAAGTAGCAAAAGAGCTTGATATTGTGGTAATCGATCCAACTTCAATCGCATTTAAATATGTTGAGGCAATGGCAGAAGCTGGTATTATGCAATCGAAACGAGCTCTATATGCTCATCCCTCAGAGAAAGAATATAAAGTATAGCATAATATATTTAATTGTTAATTAACCAACAAGCTTTTTTATTTTTGAACAGAAAAAATCTGTTTAAATCATATAATAAGGAGAAATATAGAATGGAAAAGAAAAAGGATTGGCAGCTGGAAGCAAGTCATCCCTCTGAATATCATGCTTGTGAAACAAGAAGAGGAAGAGAGTTTATAGTGAGAATGACAACAAATGCAGACCCTGTGTTAGCTATTGAAAAATTTGCTAAAGAACATAATATACGATTTGGTAAAGTGCATGCCACCTTTATGGGAGCCTTTAAACCTTGTAAATATACTGTTTGGACTCCAAATGATGAAAATCCTGAGCAATTACATCATGAAACAACAGCAGTAAATCATAATCTTAGCATGCTTTGTTCAATTGGAGGCATGATAGGACAAAGACCGAATGGAAAAGGAGGAGAAGAACCTTTTGTTGCCATGCATTTTGTTGCAGGCGGTGCATGGGATACAGCGATTTTTGGTGGTCATATGATGAAAGGGACAAGAGTATTTGGCTGCATGCAGGTGTTTGTTACTGAACTTCTTGATATTGATGTGCTTGTTCCAATTGATGAATTTGGAATTGCGGATACTTTTCCTGAAAATTGGTATAAGAATATTGCTAAAAAATAATTAAAAAAGAGTATTAAGGGACCTTAAAATTAAGAAATTAATATAATAGTCCCCGATAATTCCTAATTTTTAATAAATACGAAAAGGAGAACAAGCAATAGTGAAAATATTTATAATTAATCCCAATGCTGATAAAAAATTTACAGAAATGATAAATATAGAGGCTACCAAGGTTGCTTCTAAGGGGACTACGATTGTATGTAAAAACGCTCCCAATGCTCCCATGTTTATTGGCAACCATATAGACGAAATTCTTTGTGCTCCAGGCATGTTACAGCTTCTTCGAGAAAATGAAAAAGATTTTGATGCCTTTGTATTGGGTTGCACCTGTGATGTAAATATAGATATTATGCGGGAAACTACTGAAAAACCTATAGTAGGTATTGGAGAATCTTCGATGCTTGCAGCCATGATGCTGGGTGGAAAATTTTCAGTTATTCAAATGGGTCCAAGAGGAGTTTCTATGAAAAAGCGTTTCATTAAAAATCTCGGTTTTGATACTCGTTGTGCTTCTGTTCGCTCTATTGATGTAAATGGTCCCGGAGATATGGCTGATAAGATTATTGTAGCAGCCCGTAAGGCAGTAGAAGAAGATGCAGCAGAGGTTATAACCCTTGGATGTGCTGGTCTTGCAGGATTAGCCGAAAAAGTAAGTCAAGAAATTGGAATTCCTGTTATTGATGGAATTCCTTATGGAGTACGTTTTGCCGAAGCACTAGTTGCATGCGGAGGAAAAACAAGCAAAAAAGGACTTTATGGCCCTTCTGTATAAAGATATAAATAGGGAAAATTAGAAAAAGGAGAGCCAATGAGAAAATTAAAATTAAATTCCCAAATAACTTTTCTTTATTATAAAGATTTTAATGAAGCTAAAGATTTTTTTGAAAATATATTAAACCTTGAAATAATAGATGATCAAGGTGATGCCATCATTTACCGTATTGCAAAAGGAGCTTTTATTGGAATTGTGGATGAGAAAAAAGGGCATTGTAAAGCTCAGGATATAAGTGCAGTGCTTATTACTCTTGTGACTGATAATGTTAAGGATTGGTACGAGTATCTTCTTTCTCGTGGAGTAAAAATGGAAACTCCTATTCAAAAACCGAAAAATTTTCCGGTTGAATGTTTTTTCTTTAAAGGGCCTGGTGGTTATGAATTCGAGGTTCAGAAATTTCTAATACCAGAAACTTCTGAAAAGTTTAAATAGTACAATAGTTTTAAGCGCATTCATTTTGAATAGACAAGAAAATAAGAATAAAATATCCGGGGTAATAATAGATAACTTTTTCAGTTTTTCTATCTAAAACTTTAATTTTTAGAAAATTAAAAAATATATAAAAAGTAAATTTAATTATCTGGAACCGATGATATTATAAAGGAGTTGATAATGAAAAAGATAGGACTAATTGGTGGACTAACCTGGGAATCTACAGCAGAATATTACCGGCTAATAAACGAAATGGTACATGAGAGACTTGGTAAAAGACATTCGGCAGAAATGATAGTGGGAAGTTTTGATTTTGATCCTATAAATCGTATGATGGTTGAAAATAATTGGGATGGTGTTGCCGAATTGCTTTTCGAAATGGCGAGAAACCTTGAAAAGGCGGGAGCTGAATGTCTTCTCATTTGCTGCAATACATTACATAGATTAGCAGATAGATTGGAGTGTCCTGGAGGGGCAAAACTTATTCATATAATAGATGTGATAGCTGATGAAATAATTTTTCGAAAAATGAAAAAAGTAGGTCTTATGGGGTCCACATATACCATGAAAGAGGATTTTTATCGCGATAGGCTGGCTCAGCAGGGAATAGAAGTTGTCATACCCGAAGAAAATGATATGAAAATTATAATGGAAGTTATTGAAACAGAACTGGGAGTTGGAAAAATAAAAAAAAGTTCCCGGAAATATTTTGTAGAAATAATCAATAACTTAAGAGCAAAAGGCGCCGAGGGGGTAATACTGGGATGTACTGAAATTCCTCTTCTTATCAGAAAACAGGATACACCGGTTGCCCTTTTTGATAGTACCTGGCTTCACTCGGCAGCGGCTGTAAATTTTGCTCTGGAGTAATAATCTTTTCCTGATAGGCATTATTTTTAAATTAGTTTAAAAATATGGAGGCGAAAATGTAAAAATTTTTAGCAGTACTCTTATTTTTACTATTATCTTTTTAATTTTGTTTTTCATTTATTACTTTTACTTTTAACTAAATATTATCATCAAATTACAGGATTACGAGATATGAATGAGTTTTTTATGGTTAAAAAAAAGGGAAAGTGTATCAAATATAAAAAGAATTTGTAATTTAGGGAGAATATGATGGAACCAGTAACAGTAGGAATTATTAGTATTATCTTTTTATTGGGTCTTCTGGGATTAGGCGTTTCTATTGGACTTGCTTTTATCCTTGTAAGTTTTTTAGGAATTTCTATAATTTTAGGATTAAACCAGGCAATTTCCTTTCTAGGAATTACCATGTATCATTCTATAGCTAGTCCCAGTTGGTGTTCTATTCCAGTTTTTGTACTTATGGGTGGTTTTGCGGTAATTGTTGGGTTTGGAAATGATATATATAATAGTGTCGATAAATTGACTAAGCGTTTTCCCGGATCTTTGGGTGTGGCCACTTGTTTAGGATCTGCCTTTTTCGGTGCCATTTCAGGATCTTCTCTTGCCAATACTGCTATTTTTGGTAAGATTGCACTTCCTGAAATGGATAGATATAAATATAATCGCGCCTTTTCTGTGGCCATCGTGGCTTCTGCTGGAACATTTGCCAATATGATTCCGCCTAGCGTAAACATGATTATTTTCTGCCTTTTTGCAGAACAGTCTATAGGCAGATTATTTGCTGCTGGCGTTGTTCCTGGACTTATGACAGCTACCGTGTATATTATTTCTATCTTATGGAGGGTTAAAAAAAATCCCAAACTTGCGCCCAATGAGATAATTATTACCAAAAAACTTTCAATAGAAGAAAAGATGAGTTGTTTTCAGAAAATGATGCCAGCAGGCCTTACCATAGCAATTGTTTTTAGTGGTATTTATAGCGGTTTGTTTACTCCTACAGAGGCAGCTGCTGCAGGATGTTTTGTTATTCTACTCGTTGGTTGGCTTCGAAAATCCATTAAGGGATTAAGAGTTCTTCTGGAGCCTCTGAAGGAATCAGCCAATACAACAGCGCAGCTCTTTATCATTAATGTGAGCGCTATCTTTTTTTCTAGATTTTTTGCCCTTACTGATATTCCAAGTAATCTTGCAATATTAGTGGATGGTTTAGCAGTACCTCGTTTTGTAATTCTGCTGGTTATATTGATAGTATATTTCTTCTTGGGAATGATAATGGTTGAGATAGGAATGTATGCTCTTACAATACCTATATTTTTACCAATAATAATTTCTTTAGGTTATGATCCTATTTGGTTTGGTATTATCGTGATAAAAATGAGTGAAATTGCTGCCATAACACCTCCTGTGGGGCTAAACGTCTATATGGCTAAGGTTGTAGCTGGTAAGGATGTATCTCTAGAACAGATATTTGGAGCTATTTGGCCATTCTGTCTCTGCGATATTATTGTGTTAATAGTACTTATTATCTTCCCGGAAATTACACTTTGGCTTCCTAATTTACTTATGGGTCATTGAAACGTATGAATTGTAGCACTTTTATGTAATGTTTATGGAATTACATATAGGAAGATTTTAAAAAAACAGATTGAACTAGATACAAAATGCTGACTTAAAAAATGAAAATTAACAGAATTAATAATGGGTTGAAAGGAAAACAATAAAAAATTCTATAATTGCACTTTGTTTATATACTCTATTTGAAAAATATAACTTTGCCATTTATCCATGCAAGTTACATAGTAAAAACTAAAAAACATAAAGGGGGAATGTAGAGATGTAAAAAATTTAGGTAAAATTAAGTTTTTTAAAAAGTGATAATTAAAAGAAGTGTATTTTGTGAACCAAAAAATTTAGGTAAAATTAAGTTTTTAAAAAAAGGGAGAAATTTCAATGAATAAAGATATAGGAAAATTAAATATTTTATTTTTGTGCCTTTTCTTAGTAATGATATTTTGCTTAACTTCTACGGTTTTTGCTGCCGATAAACCTATTGTTCTAAAATTATCAGATCACGATACTAACGCGGGCTTAAAAGGGCGGATAGGAACATTCTGGATCGAAGAAGTTAAAAAACAGACTGACGGTAAAGTAGAGATTAAGGGATATTGGGGAGGAGCTCTTTTTTCTGCTGAAGAAGAACTTAAAGCTCTTTCTGACGGTGTTGTAGATATAGCTGCAATATATCCTGATTTTTATCCAAACCAGCTTCCATTTTTTGGAGCTTACTGGCTTTTCCCGAAAGGACCGGAAAAATGGGAAAATATAAGATGGGTATATAATGAAACTATGGCAAGAATTCCAGAGTTTGATAAAGAGCTTAAAGCAGCTGGAATAAAAATTCTTCTCATGGAAAACGGACTCCCCATGGCCTACATGTCTCGTTATCCTGTCACTTCTCTCAAGGATCTCAAAGGAAAAAAATGGCGTGCGGGCGACCGTTGGAATCTCAAGCTTCTTGGAAACCAAGGATGTGTTGTTGTATCTGTTCCCTGGTCTGATTGCTATATGGCTCTTCAAACCGGAACCGTTGACGGCATAGTTTCTAACTATGATGGAATGCATAGACAAAAATTTGATGAACCTGCAAAAAATATTCTTAGCGGAAAAGCAATTGGCTGGTCACAACCTATGTATTACGCTATTAATCAAAAGAAATGGGATAGCATTCCTAAAGATCTTCAGGAAGGTATCTTAGAAGCAAGTAAAATTACCGAAGAAGCCTTTGGTGATATGTATAACGCTGAGTTTGAAAAGATTGTAGCAGAAGAAAAAGAATCTGGTTGCATTGTAAACTTCTATAGTTCAGAAGATGTGGACAGCTGGGCTGATGAATCCTGTCTCGAAGGGCTTCGTGAAACTTTCTCTAACGAACTTATTGAAAAAAATGTAACAGATCAGGGTCCCGAAATGCTAAAACAGCTTAGCGAGATTATAAACAAGGCAATCGAAAGAGAAAAGTAAGAAAAAAATTTATACGAATCAGAGTGGAACATGAGCCTTTATGTTTTTACCCTGATTCGTATAAATATACTTATGAAAAATATTTTAATTTGCTTGAAAAGTTCTTGATCCATCAGTTTTTAGTCAGATAAAGAGTCTAAACGATGCTACTGGTAATATTAGCGTTAATGTATATATAATTGGTCTAGAAAGTAGCACTAGAGGATTCGTATGAAAAAAGAAATTATTAAAGAGGAGACTTCAGGAAAATGAAAAGTATTCTAAGTAGAATTAACCACTTTGTGGCAACATTAGGCGGTCTACTGATGAGCATAGTAGTAGTTCTCTTTCTTGCAAATATAATAAGTAGAGAGATTAACAGACCCATACAAGGATTACTTCAATTGGCGGTTTTTGCAACGATTATTGTTGTCTATATGGGATTAGCCTATTGCGAAGAAAAGGATGAGCATATCAAGATTGAGATTGTTGCAAGCCGGGTTTCTCCGCTCATTAAGGGAAATATGAAAATAATTGTAAAAATTATAGAAATTTCCATATTAAGTATTTGCGTATATGCAGTAAGTCTTGATGCATATTCGGCCTATATTACTAAAGCTTCAATCACTGGAACTGTTCCCATGATTCTTTGGCCGGTTAAATCAGTGATATTAGCCGGGCTGTTCCTGTTCTGGTTCCAGATTTTGTTAAATCTTATCAGGTTTATTAAAAAATAAAATAACAGGAGAAAAACTACTATTAGAAAAAAGAAAATGGTGAAAATATTTAAGTTCATTAGATAAAATATAGTGAAATCATTACTCAGGATTTTTATAAATTATTATTTTTTACATATTTTACAAATTTTCCAATTCCACGATTAATTATATCGAGATGTCAAAAAAGATCTTTTCAGAGGGATTGAAAATATACAAAAGAAATACTCTTGCGTATTACAGAAATCTATTACTATAAAAGTATGCAAACTTATGTGTGGGAAGTTGACATCTGATCGAGAAGATGCCACATATTTATATATAGGCTTTAACGAAAACGATGTATTTGCATGATTGAACCTAAGGAAAAGAAGAAAAAATAAACTACAATTAATATTTTCATAAACGTAAGATGCTTCTTGGTTTTTACCAGGGATATTTTATTTCTTGAGTTATCATGTAAAAATAAGTTAAATAGTTAAGTACTTATAAGTATCTAAAGGGAAAGATATATTTTAAATATTTTAGGAGGAAATATTATGGAAAAATATGATTTGATTATTAAATCTGATAAAGTTTTTACAGATGGTAGGTTGATGGATTGTAATATAGGAATTAAAAATGGAATTATAGCTACTATAAGCAAAGAGGAATTAAAAGCGGAAAAAGTGATTGATGCAAAAGGTAAAATGGTATTACCGGGAACAGTTGATCCTCATGTACATATTAGGGCACCGGGACATGATGAAAGAGAAACCTTTACAAGTGGTTCAAAAGAAGCAGCATTGGGAGGTGTTACGACAATTGTTGAAATGCCATTAGCTTCTCCTCCTCCACATTCTCCTGAAATAGTGGAAAACAGGATGAATGTTGCAGATAAAGAAGTAGTGGTTGATATTGCTTTTTATGGAGCGGCTGGCACAGATTGTTTGGAAGATATAGTTCCCTGTTCAAAATCTGGTATTGTTGCTTTTAAAACTTTTTTACATGGACCTCTTCCCGGTAGAGCTAAAGAATTTATTGGACTTACTGCACCAAAAACAGGTGACCAATATGAGTTGATGCAAAAAGTAGCTCAAACTGGTGTGATGGTTGCCTTTCATGCAGAAAATAATGATATGATCAATAAAAATATTGCCCGATTAAGAAGTGAAGGTAAGACTTCTCCGATGTATCACGGCAAATCACGCCCTCCAGTTGTAGAGATAGAGACAATTTCTAAAATATTACTTTTTGCAGAAAAAACTGGCGCAAAGGTTGAAATAGTACATATTACCACTCCAGAAGCAGTAGAATTAGTGAATGAAGCAAAATGTAAAGGAGTATATGTTATTGCAGAAACTTGTCCTCATTACTTATTTCTTAACGAGAATGCCATGAATAAAATAGGTGTTTTTGCCAAATGTAATCCTCCTTTAAGGAGTGAAAAAGAGAGACAGGGAATGTGGGAAATGGTAAATGATGGTAGTATTGATATTATTGGAAGTGACCATGCTCCTTACACCAAAGAGGAAAAAGAAAGAGGCAGTGAAGATATATTTACTCC